>Ga0209795_10000913_pt1 | contig 19937 bp, 15 predicted proteins | sample AgamicOrMarz_FD_187166 | JGI IMG/M metagenome (GOLD analysis project Ga0209795, IMG submission 187166) | Agave microbial communities from Guanajuato, Mexico - Or.Ma.rz (SPAdes) (version 2) | ecosystem: Host-associated > Plants > Phyllosphere > Phylloplane/Leaf | place: Guanajuato, Mexico...
CCGCAATGCAGCCTAAGATGACGATCAGCCGTGCCGTCATTTACGCGGCCTTGGTCCTGTTTGCCCTGTACTTCCTGTTTCCGCTGTACGTGATGCTGTCGACGTCGTTCAAGGACATCGACCAGTTGCGCACCGGCAATCTGCTTACGCCGCCTTCGCACTGGACCGTGGAGCCCTGGATCAAGGCATGGAGCGGCGCGTGCACCGGCGTGCGCTGCGACGGCATGCAGCCGTTCTTCATGAACTCGGTGCGCATGGTGATTCCGGCCGTGCTGATCTCGTCGATCATCGGCGCGTTCAACGGTTATGTGCTCACGCACTGGCGTTTTCGCGGCGCCGATCCGATCTTCACGATGCTGCTGGTCGGCTGCTTCATTCCGTTTCAGGCGATCCTTTTGCCGATGGCGCGTTTCGAAGGCTTTCTCGGCCTGTCGAACACCACGACCGGTCTGGTGGTCGTGCACGTGATCTACGGTATCGCGTTCACTACCATGTTCTTCCGCAACTTCTACGTCAGCATTCCGGCTGAACTCGTGAAGGCGGCGCGCATCGACGGCGCGGGTTTCTTCACGATCTTCACGAAGATCCTGCTGCCGGTCTCGCTGCCGATTTTCATGGTGTGCCTGATCTGGCAATTCACGCAGATCTGGAATGACTTCCTGTTCGGGATCGTGTTCTCCGGCGTCGATTCCATGCCGATCACGGTGGCGCTGAACAACCTCGTGAACACATCGACCGGCGTGAAGGAATACAACGTGGACATGGCCGGCGCGATCATCGCCGCGTTGCCGACCTTGCTGGTTTACATCGTCGCCGGGCGCTATTTCGTGCGCGGCCTGACGGCAGGCGCGGTGAAGGGTTGAACCCAGGCTAGACCATCCGAGCGCGGCGGCTGCTTCGTGCATGAAAGGCACCCAGCACCGCCGTCACCGACAAGACGTTTTCAAGCAGTACCAGAGACAAGAGGATTCACAGCATGGCAAGCCTTTCCATCCGTGACGTGTACAAGACTTACCCGAACGGGGTGCCGGTTCTGAAGGGTGTCAACATCGACATCGAAGACGGCCAGTTCCTGATTCTCGTCGGCGGCTCGGGCTGCGGTAAGTCGACGCTGCTCAACATGATCGCCGGTCTCGAAACCGTGACCAAAGGCGAGATTCAGATCGACGGCAAGACCGTGAACAACCTGTCGCCGAAAGATCGCGACATCGCGATGGTGTTCCAGTCGTACGCGCTGTATCCGTCCATGACGGTGCGCGAGAACATCTCGTTCGGCCTGAACATTCGCAAGGTGCCGAAGCAGGAGCAGGCGCAGATCGTCGACCGTGTGTCGAACACGCTGCAGATCACGCACCTGCTGGATCGCAAGCCCGGCCAGCTGTCCGGCGGCCAGCGTCAGCGCGTGGCAATGGGCCGTGCTCTCGCGCGTGACCCGGTGATGTTCCTGTTCGACGAACCGCTGTCGAACCTCGACGCCAAGCTGCGTATCGAGATGCGTTCGGAGATCAAGCTGCTGCATCAGCGTCTCGGCACGACGATCGTCTACGTGACGCACGATCAGATCGAAGCAATGACGCTCGGCGATCGCATCGCGGTGATGAAGGACGGCATCGTGCAGCAGTTCGGCGCCCCGCAGGAAATTTACGACTCGCCGTCGAACCTGTTCGTGGCGGGCTTTATCGGCGCGCCGCCGATGAACTTCATCCAGGGCAAGCTCGTCGAGCAGGGCGCGGGCGTCGGCATCGAACTGGATACGGGCGTGACTCGCACGGCGCTGAACCTGCCGTTCGATTCGGCAAAGGTCAAATCGCACGTCGGACGTGAAGTGATTCTCGGCTTGCGCCCGGAGCGCATTACCGATGCGCGCGGCGCGCACGGCGACCACGCACGGCTGCAACAGATCGAAGTGAAGGTCGATGTCATCGAGCCGACCGGTCCGGACACGCTCGTCTTCGCGCAAGTCAACGGCAAGCGCGTGGTGAGCCGCGTGCACCCGGCTTCGAACCCGCAGCCGTTGACGAACACGACGCTGCTGTTCGATACGTCGAAGGCGGTGTTGTTCGATCCGTCGAATGAAGAGCGGATCGCCTGAGCCGGACCTGACCGTTGCTGTTGGTCTGAATGAAGAAAGCCCCTTGTGTCGCGAGACACAAGGGGCTTTTCGCTGAAGGGCGTCAAGCGTCTGGTATGCGCAGATCCGGGTTGTTGCGCACGAGCTCCGTCACCCATTCGGTGAATGCGCGCAGCCGCGAGCTCAGATTACGGCGATGCGCGTAAAGGATCGACAGCGGTGTGCTGGGACTCGTGTAGTTCGTGAGGATTTCCTTGAGCACGCCACGCTCGATAAGATGCGCGACCATGAAGCGCGACGGCTGGATAATGCCGTGGCCGAGCGCACCCGCGCGAATATAGACCGAGCCGTCGTTCACCGCGAGCACGCTTTTCATCGCGACCTTGACGATCTCACCGTTCACTTCGTATTCGAAGGGAAACGTCTTGCCGGTTCGCGCGGACACATAGTTGACTGCGTGGTGTCCACTCAACTCATCGAGCGTGGTGGGCGTGCCGTGTTTCTCCAGATACGCCGGCGACGCGCACGTGACGATGCGAGCCTGGCCGATACGCCGCGCGACGAGACTCGACTCTTCCGGCGTGCCCATGCGAATGACGCAATCTACGGCGTCCTGTATCAGGTCGATGTTGCGGTCGGCGAGACCGAGCCGCACGTCGATTTCAGGGTAGCGCTGGTAGAAATCGTCGAGCGCGGGCAAAAGCAGCGCACGGGCGAGGGTGCCGGACGTATCGACGCGAATCGTGCCCACCGGATTCTCGCGCTTGTTCGACAGCGACGACTCCGCGTCGGCGACTTCGGCCAGAATGCGCACGCAGCGGTCGTAAAAGAGCGCGCCGTCTTCGGTAACGCTGACCTGGCGGGTCGAGCGATTCAACAGCCGTACGCCGACGTGTTCTTCCAGCGCCTGAATCGTCCGGCTGACTTTGGCGCGCGGCAGGTCGAGCGATTCGGATACTTTGGTGAAGCTGTTCGCTTCCACCACACGCGTAAATATCTCCATCGCTTCGAAACGGTCCATGTTTGGCCTTGTGAGTGATTGGCGGAAATAGGTTCGACGTGAAGTGTATAGGCTCGAATTAATGTTGTCCGCATCGGGTGTGGCGGGCGGCAGCTAGAGCTAATGCGGCAATCGCACGTTGAACCGGAAGGTTGCGAGCCGCGACAGCAGAATAAACGCGGTGGCGATCAGCACGCTATACACGGTGTCGAAATTCACATGATCCAGCAGCACATACAGCCAGCAGCCGACAAAAGCGCATGTCGCGTACGGCCGCGAGTCGCGCAGGATCAACGGCACTTCGTTGCACAGTACGTCGCGGATCACGCCGCCGAACACGCCCGTTGCCACGCCCATCAGCACGGACGTGAACCACGGCATCTGGGCGTCGTGCGCAATCGAGGTTCCGGCGATGCTGAAAAGCCCGAGGCCGATCGCGTCGGCCACCAGCAGCACGCGCTCGGACAGCAGGCGCGAGGTGGCTTTCAACAGCGTGGGGGCGAACAGCGACATCGCGAAAATCGCGATCAGATATTCCTGATGCTCGACCCAATAGAACGGACGGCGCTCGAGCAGGACGTCGCGCAGTGTGCCGCCTCCGAAGGCGGTGGCGATGGCGACGAGAAAGGTGCCCACGGCGTCGAGCCGACGGGTCTTGGCCTCGATAAAACCGGAGATGGCGTACGCGAAAATCGCCAGCGCCTCCATGAAGGTCAGCGCGAGCGTCAGCCTGGGATGGATCACCGTGGCTCCGCCAAAGCTCTTGCGTGAGCCGGCGTAGCGCCCGGCTGCAGCAGCACGACCACAGCGCCTGCGCCGCCGTCATGCGGACGTGCCTGGCAAAACGCGATCACTTCGCTCTTCTGCACGAGCCACGCGCGCACTTTGCCCTTGAGCACGGGTTCCTTGCCGATCGATCCCAAGCCCTTGCCGTGAATCACGCGCAGGCAGCGCAAGCCGCGCTTTACCGATTCGCGGATGAACTCAGCCAGAGCCTCGCGCGCTTCCTCGCGCCGCATTCCGTGCAGGTCGATCTGCGCCTGCACGATCCAGTCGCCGCGCCGCAGTTTTCGCACGACTTCCTGGCTCACGCCTGGGCGGCAATAGGAGAGCGTTTCGTCGGTGTCGAGCAACACCTCGGGGTCGAACTCGTCGGAAATCGCTTCGTGCAGCACGGCTTCTTCGTCGAGCCGGGTTTGCACCGGCAGCGGCGGCGGAGGATTGCGCGGCAACGATGCGCGCGGCGGCACCGCGAGCGGCGCTACTTCGCCGATTTCGCGGCGAAACAGATTGGCGTCTGCAGCCGCTTCGCGCTGTGCCGCCGCCGCGGCTGCGCGTTCACGCTCGCGCCGCTCGCTGTCGACCTTCAACGCGTCGCGCAGCGCGCCCAGGCCCGCCAGACCCGCAGCCGGCTCGATTGCGGGCCTGGCGGCGGGGGCAGCCGGTGCCGGCGCGGGTCGCGAGGCGGCGCTGACACGCTTGGGCTCGTTCGGGTGAGGCTGGTTCTTGGGCATGGCGGCGATACAGGCGGAAAATGAGTCGATCGAGAATCGATCGAAGGTAGATCAAGCGGCGTCTTGCATGGCCGTGGCGCAGCTCTGAATGCAAAAGGCCGCTGGCTGGGGAGCCGCGGCCTTTGATCGAGCGAGCGGCCGGGCGAGGCCCAGCCGCCATTTTACCGTTGCGTTCGCGAAGAGACGCAGCCGATCAACGCTCCGCTTCCTGGCTCATTGCGTGCTCGCCGGCCATCTCGTTGATGGTTTCCAGATAGCGTTGCGCATCGAGCGCTGCCATACAGCCGGTGCCTGCGCTCGTGATGGCCTGACGATACACGTGGTCCTGCACGTCGCCGGCGGCGAACACGCCCGGCACGCTGGTAGCGGTTGCGAAGCCGTTCAGGCCGCCCTTCGTGATGATGTAGCCGTTCTTCATCTCCAGTTGGCCTTCGAAGATATCCGTGTTCGGCTTGTGGCCGATCGCGACGAACAGGCCCTGCAACGCGATGTCGGTCGTCTCGCCGGTTTGCGTGTGCTTGATGCGCAAGCCGGTTACGCCGGACTGGTCGCCCGTGACTTCGTCGAGCGTATGGTTCCACTTGATCTCGACGACGCCTTCCTTCTCTTTGGCGAGCAGGCGGTCGATCAGGATCGGCTCGGCGCGGAACTTGTCGCGACGGTGGATCACCGTCACCTTCTTCGCGATGCCCGACAGATACAGCGCTTCTTCAACGGCGGTATTGCCGCCGCCGATCACGGCCACATGTTGTTGCTTGTAGAAGAAGCCGTCGCAGGTGGCGCAGGCCGACACGCCCTTGCCCATGAACGCTTCTTCTGACGGCAGGCCGAGATATTGCGCCGATGCGCCCGTCGAGATGATCAGCGAGTCGCACGTGTATTCACCCGAATCGCCGATCAGGCGGATCGGCTTTTCGTTCAGCTTGGCCGTGTGAATGTGATCGAAGATGATTTCGGTGTTGAAGCGCTCAGCGTGCTCCAGAAAGCGCGCCATCAATTCCGGGCCTTGGACGCCGTTGGCGTCGGCGGGCCAGTTCTCCACGTCGGTCGTGGTCATCAGCTGGCCGCCTTGCGCGAGACCCGTGACGAGCACCGGCGCGAGGTTCGCGCGCGCCGCGTAGACCGCTGCCGTGTAGCCGGCGGGACCGGAACCGAGAATCAGAACCTTGGCGTGTTTCGTGGAAGTTGCGGGCATGATCGAATCCTTTTACGGCGCGCTGCTCGCCCATGCGAGGCTGCGCGACTTGGCTGAAACTGTAGATGGGTATCAGTCGGGCATTATAAAGGGCGGGGCGGCGGGCTGCTCCATGAAGCTTTCTGATCGCGGCGATAGCCCACGGCGCGTACTTTCGAGCCGGTCGCGCGTTGATTGGACGCCTGCGTGTGGCCAATCGGCCAGGTTACCGTCATTTACAGCCTCGCGCGGGGCACTGCGTTTACAATAGGCCGGATCGAAGTTTCGGGTCGCCGGTGTCGCGCCCGCAGCCGCGCCCAGCGCGGCTCGGCTGCGCCCCGGCACACCGGATCGGCCACACAAGCAACAGGATCAATGGCAAAAGCTCCTTATACCGCGAGCGCGCAGGCATTGCCGCACCGCATGTCGCGTCTCTTCACCGAAATCCGCTGGATTCTGCAGGTCGCGCTCGGCGTTTTCCTGCTGATGGCGCTCGTCAGCTACAGCCGGCGCGATCCGAGCTGGACGCACGCCGCGCAGGTGGATCACATCGCCAACTGGGCAGGCCGCGTGGGCGCGTGGACCTCGGACATTCTGCTGCTGCTGTTCGGCCTCTCCGCTTACTGGTGGATTGTGCTGCTCGGCCGCCATATCTCCGCGAACTACAAGCGCATCACCCGTCACGAAGAGTTGCAGGAAGACGCGCCGCGCGATGCCAGCTGGCTCGCGGACGCCTTTGCGTTCATGCTGGTGCTGCTTGCCTGCGACGGCATCGAGGCGCTGCGCATGTGGTCGCTCAAGGTGCAATTGCCGCGCGCGCCCGGTGGCGTGATCGGCGAAGCGGTCGCGCGCGGCGTGTCGCATGCGCTCGGTTTCACGGGCGGCACCCTCGCGCTGCTGATCGTGCTCGGCATCGGCCTGTCGTTGTATTTCCGGTTTTCATGGCTGTCGGTGTCGGAGAAGCTCGGGGAGTCGATCATTTCGGCTGTGACCTTCGCGAAGCTGCGCCGCGAGGCGGGCCGCGACCGCAAACTGGGCGAGGCCGCGGCGGTGAAGCGCGAAGGTAAGGTCGAGAAAGGCCGCGTGCGTATCGAGGAGCACGAGCCCGTCGTGATCGTGCCGCCGGTCGTTACGCCCGCCAAGTCGGAGCGGGTCGAGAAAGAACGGCAAGTGCCGCTTTTCACCGATCTGCCCGGCGATTCCACGCTGCCGCCTATCTCGCTGCTCGATCCGGCGCCCGCCGCGCAGGAAACCATCTCGGCGGATACGCTCGAATTCACCTCGCGTCTGATCGAGAAAAAGCTCAAGGACTTCGGCGTCGAGGTCAGCGTCGTCGCCGCGTATCCGGGTCCGGTCGTCACGCGCTACGAGATCGAACCGGCCACTGGCGTGAAGGGCAGCCAGATCGTGAATCTCGCAAAAGACCTCGCGCGTTCGTTGTCGCTGGTATCGATCCGCGTCGTCGAGACGATTCCGGGCAAGAATTTCATGGCGCTCGAACTGCCGAATCAGCGCCGCCAGACCGTGAGCCTGTCCGAAATTCTCGGCTCGGCGGTGTATGCGGACGCCGCATCGCCGCTCACCATGGGGCTCGGCAAGGATATCGGCGGCAAGCCCGTATGCGCGGACCTCGCGAAGATGCCTCACCTGCTCGTCGCGGGTACGACCGGTTCGGGCAAGTCGGTCGGTATCAACGCAATGATCCTGTCGCTGCTCTACAAGGCGAGCGCCGACCAGGTCCGCATGATCCTGATCGATCCGAAGATGCTCGAAATGAGCGTCTACGAAGGCATTCCGCATCTGCTCTGTCCGGTGGTGACCGATATGCGTCAGGCGGGTCACGCGCTGAACTGGGCGGTCGCCGAAATGGAGCGGCGCTACAAGCTGATGAGCAAGCTCGGCGTGCGTAACCTCGCCGGCTACAACAACAAGATCGACGAAGCTGCCAAGCGCGAAGAAAAGCTGCCGAACCCTTTCAGCCTCACGCCGGACGAACCGGAGCCGCTCACGCGCCTGCCCAACATCGTCATCGTGATCGACGAACTGGCAGACCTGATGATGGTGGTCGGCAAGAAGGTCGAAGAACTGATCGCGCGAATTGCGCAAAAGGCGCGCGCCGCGGGCATTCACTTGATTCTCGCCACGCAGCGTCCGTCGGTCGACGTGATTACCGGGCTCATCAAGGCTAACGTGCCGACGCGGATGGCGTTCCAGGTGTCGTCCAAAATCGACTCGCGCACGATTCTCGACCAGCAGGGCGCGGAATCGTTGCTCGGTATGGGTGACATGCTCTACCTGCCGCCGGGCAGCGGCTTGCCGGTCCGCGTGCACGGCGCGTTCGTGTCGGACGAAGAAGTGCACCGCGTCGTCGACAAGCTCAAGGAGCAGGGCGAGCCGAACTATATCGAAGGCATTCTCGAAGGCGGCGTGACCGGTGAGGGCGACGAGGGCTCGGCCGGCGCGGGAGCGGGTGGATCAGGCGACGGCGAATCGGATCCGCTTTACGATCAGGCAGTGGACGTGGTGCTGAAAAACAAGCGCGCGTCGATTTCACTGGTGCAGCGGCATTTGCGCATCGGCTACAACCGCGCGGCGCGCCTGCTGGAGCAAATGGAAAATTCAGGCGTGGTGTCGGCGATGTCGTCGAACGGTAATCGCGAAATTCTGGCACCGGCGCGAGAGGCAGAGTAGGCGTTATGGCGGGAAGTTTTTTGCCGCTTGCCGGGCCTGCTTCGCGGATGGGCTTCTGAGGCGTGGTCCCAATGGCTGCAGCGGCCTGCTTCATGGTCGGCTTTGAACGTCCGCTTTCAATGTGGACATCAAAGGTCCGCTTCAAAGGTCCGCTTCAAAGATCCGCCGCGAAGAACCAGGTTCAGGGTCCTCTTCGACGCCGACTTCTAAGGCTCGTTTAAGCCTGCCTGCCTAAGCTCGGTTTGAGGCTCAGCGCAACAGACCGCAAGGACCGAAGTCTCATGCGTTCGCCCCGAGCCTCGCACAGCAAGCGTCTCGCTGTGCTCACGGCCACCGGCAAACACTGCTCATGTCGATGCGCCGCAATCAGAGCTAACCAAGGCCAGACAAAGCAGTCGCTCAACGAATTCAAATCAAGGGAGAGAAATATATGCAGCTATTTGTGCAGCAGCATGCATCCAGCAGCGTTGGCCGGTTTGCCCGCGCAATCGCACGCGGCGTCGGTACAGCCGCGATCGGCGCGACGATGCTCGTCGCTTCGCAGGCGTTCGCGAGCGGGACCGAGCAATTGAAGGCGTTCGTCGCGCAGGTTCACTCGGCGCGCGGCACCTTCGTGCAGCAGGAAGTACGCGCGCCCAGCAAGGCGCAAGCAGCGAGCGGTGCAAGCGGCGTGCTGTCCACCACGGGCGGCGGCAAGAACGGTACGTCGAGTGGAACTTTCACGTTCGCGCGTCCCGGCAAGTTCATCTGGCAATACGAAAAACCCTACTCGCAATTGCTGCAGGCGGACGGCGACAAGCTTTACGTGTACGACAAGGATCTGAACCAGGTGACGGTGCGAAGCCTCGGCGGCGCGCTCGGCGCGAGCCCGGCGGCAATCCTGTTCGGCAGCAACGATCTGGATAAGAACTTCACGCTGCGCGATGCGGGTGTCAAGGCCGGCATCGACTGGCTCGAACTCACGCCGAAAGCGAAAGACACGCAATTTCAGCGCGTGGGCATCGGCTTCAAGGCCGGCAATCTGCAAGCAATGGAATTGCACGATGTGTTCGGCAACGTGACGTTGCTGACCTTCTCGAACATCCAGAAGAATCCGCCGCTGCCCGCGGATGCGTTCAAATTTACCGTGCCGAAAGGCGCTGACGTGATCAACGGCTAAGCCTTCGCCGTGCATTGATGTTTGCGAGAGAGAAGCCGCGCTGAACGCGCGGCTTTTTTATTACCGGTACAACACAGTGCGCGCGCTACGGTTTCGCTTCGACGGCATGGGCTGCCTTCATATCGTCGATGAACGCTTCGACAATGTCCGTTCTATGCTGCCGCGTCCGCGTGACCATATGAAACGCAACGCGATAACGCATTAGCTCCGGGTTCAACGCGGCGAGCAGTCCTTGCTCGACGAACGGCGCCGCGAAGTGCCCGGGCAGGTAGCCGAGGTGATGCCCGGATAGCACGAGCATCGCGACCGCTTCCATGTTGTCCGCGACCGCGGTGACGTTGCGCGGCGTGGTCGAACTTTCGGCTTCGGGCAACGGATAGCTGCGCCACGCCCATTCGTGCGTTGCAGCTTGCTCGGGCGACACGCCGCCGGCTGAAGCAAACAGCGGATGTCCTTTCGCGCAATACGCGAACTGGTCTTCGGCAAACACCTCGGTGTATTCGAGCGACGGCACGCGATGCCAGAAATACCCGATGCCCACCTGAATCCGCCCATTGAGCAGTAACTCTTCGAGCTCGCCGGGTGAGCGCACCAGAATCGAAAATCGCACCGACTGATCGCGCGAGCGAAACCGGCCGATTGCGCTGCTAATGCGCGCACTTGCCGATACGGGCGTGTGCCCGATCATGCCGATGTCGAGTGTGCCCACGAGCTTGCGGCCGACATTGCGCGCCTGCATGCCGAAGCTGTCGACGGCACCGAGCAGCGCGCGAGCCGCGTCGGCGAACTGTTCGCCGCGCGCGCTCAGGCGAAAGCCGCCGCGGCCGCGTTCGCATAGCCGATACCCGAGGCGCGTTTCGAGCGTGGCGAGTTGCGTGCTGATGGTCGACTGGCCGACGTTGAGCGTGGCTTGGGCCGACGAGACGCCGCCCGCGTCGACGATCGCAAGGAACACGCGGATGAGTCGTAAATCGAGGTCGGTGAGTTGAGAGAACATGCGTCAGGATACATCGCCGTGGATCGATGTAAAGGTTATTGCGCGGCTATTTTAAGTTCACGGGAAGTGCTCAAAAATGGAGATTCACCCGGCTTGCAGGCGTTCGGAGTGCCTCTGGAATGCATGAGCGCCCGCAATGTAGCCGGTTCGCAGACTCTGAAAAGCTGCGTCTTCTTTTCATTGCCGAGCCACGATGAATACTTCTTCTTTCATTTCTCCTGAAGCCGGTGAACGGCCGCAGCCGCTGTCCGGCAATGCAATGCCGCGCTGCGGCGGCATTGCCACGATGATGCGCCTGCCAAACGTGGGCTCGGCGGAGGGATTCGACGCATGTTTCGTCGGCGTGCCGTTCGACCTGGGCACGTCCAACCGCACTGGCGCGCGCTTCGGACCGCGCCAGATTCGCAGCGAATCGGTGCTGCTGCGCCCTTACAACATGGCAACGCGCGCGGCGCCATTCGATTCTCTGCGCGTGGCCGATCTGGGTGACGTCGCGATCAATCCGTACAACCTGCACGATTCGATCGCCCGGATCGAAACCGCTTACGACGAGATACTTCAGCACGATTGCAAACCGGTCACCCTTGGCGGCGATCACACCATCGCGTTGCCCATTTTGCGGGCGATTCATCGCAAGCACGGCAAGGTCGGCCTGATTCACGTCGACGCCCACGCCGACGTCAACGACACGATGATGGGCGAGAAAATCGCCCACGGCACGCCGTTTCGTCGCGCGGTCGAAGAGGGGCTGCTCGACTGCGAGCGCGTCGTGCAAATCGGTCTGCGCGGCACGGGCTACGCGGCAGAAGATTTCGACTGGTGCCGCGATCAGGGCTTCGACGTCGTGCAGGCCGAGGCATGCTGGAACCAGTCGCTTGCGCCGCTAATGGCGCGCGTGCGCGAGCGCATGGGCGACGGCCCGGTCTATATCACGTTCGACATCGACGGTATCGACCCGGCCTTTGCGCCCGGCACCGGCACGCCTGAAATTGCCGGGCTGACCGTGCCGCAGGCGCTCGAAATCATTCGCGGCGCGCGCGGCTTGAATATCGTCGGATGCGATCTGGTGGAGGTGGCGCCGCCGTACGATCCGTTCGGCACGACGGCGCTGCTCGCCGCGAACCTGGCGTTCGAGTTGTTGTGCGTGCTGCCAGGCGTCGAGTACCGGACTGCTGCTCGCTGAGCTTGGTCGCCATCCGCTGCGATGCGCGGCGGATGCAACAGAAAAGGCCTGCAAATGCAGGCCTTTTCTTTAATTACGGCGCATTGAGCCGCTCACGCGTACGCGGTTTTACGCGTCGACACGAACGCGAGATAACACACCGCGCCGATCACCAGCGCGGGCAACGTCGCGCCGAGATTCGGGAGCCATTGGTTGATCGCCTGATAAGCGGCAATGCCGATCGCCCACGCAATGAACGCGCTCAGATGCCAGCCGCCCGAGAAGCCGTAACGGCCTCGTACGTCGGCGAGCATGGCGGCTTCTATGCGACGCTTGCGCACGATGAAGTGATCGACCAGCACCACACCGAAAAGCGGCGCGAACACCGAGCCGATCAACAGAAGGAAGTTCTGATACTTCGCCATCGGTATAAGCAGCGCGATCAATGTGCACAGCGCGCCGAACGCCGCCGACAGCATCGGCACACTGCCGCGCGCCCAGAAGGTGCCCGTCGACACCGCTGCTGAATGAATGTCGGCGAATGCGTTGTCCACTTCGTCGATCAGGATGAGCAGCAACGCAAGCCCGCCGCCGGCTTGCGCAAGCGCGCTTGTCAGCAGCGCGTCGCCGCCACCGGCGGCGAGACCATAGATCGCGCCCAATGCATAGAACCAGATGTTCGCAATGCCATAGCCGAGCAGCGTGCCGCGGAACGTGTCGCCGGCGCGGCGGCCGAAGCGCGTGTAGTCCGCGATCAACGGTAGCCATGAAAGCGGCATTGCCACCACGAGGTCGATAGCGCCGCCGAACGACATCTCGCCAGTGCCGGGGCGGCGCATCATCGCGCTCAGATCGTGCTGCGCGAGCAGGCTCCACGTGAGCCATGCCGCGCCGGCGAGCAGCAGCCAGATGCCCCACGTGCGCAAAAAGCGCCGCACGAACGAGAGCGGGCCGCTGATCGCGAGCAGCGTCGCGAGCAAGCCGAAGATGATGGTCCAGACGAGCGGCATGGAAAGACCGAATGCCTGCTTGGCAAGAGCGTCGGCGGAATCGCGCATGACGATGACTTCGAACGAACCCCAGCCGACCAGTTGCACCGCGTTCAGCACAGCCGGCACCGACGCGCCGCGCACGCCGAGCGTCGGACGCAGCGAGGACATCGCCGCGAGCCCGGTGTCCGTGCCGATCACGCCCGCGAGCGCGAGCAGAACCACGCCGATCGCGCTGCCGATCACGATGGCCAGCAGCGCGTGCGGCAGCGACAGCCCCGGCACTAGCAGCGCGCCGGCTTGCGCGACCAGCAGGCCGATGCCGAGCGAGAACCAGAGCGCGAATGCGTCGCCGGTACGGAAGGCGCGGCGCGCGTCGGGTACCGGCGTGAGCGGCGCGTAGGTGGAACCGGCGTCGCCGGCGAGTGGATCTTGTGCCATCGGGTCTTGTCCCTGAGTCGTGTTGCTGTTGCTGTTCCGGTTGCTCTTGTATGCGAGTCCGCGTGCATGTCCAGGATGCGCGCCGCTCGTCCTTGCGCGGTCACTGTCATAATGCAGGACGTTTCCCACGCCTCGCGCCTTGCTCGTGCGGGTTTTGCGCTCTCGTCCGGCAGCATGCCGCCTTCAGGCCGATCATCACACGGACCATCGTGCGGGCCGCGTCCGGAAAAGCCGAGATTATCCCCAAAACGTCATGTTCGAAGAAACCCGTGCCAATGTTCCGCTCGCCGAACGCCTGCGGCCCCGCAATATCGACGAAGTAATCGGTCAGAAGCATCTGCTCGGCCCGAACAAGCCGCTGAGGGTCGCCTTCGAATCCGGTGAAGCGCATTCGATGATCCTCTGGGGGCCGCCCGGCGTCGGCAAGACCACGCTCGCGCGGCTCATGGCCGACGCGTTTCATGCGGAATTCATCGCGTTGTCGGCGGTGCTGTCCGGCGTGAAGGATATTCGCGAGGCGGTCGAAACCGCGCAGATTCATCGCGCGAACGGGCATCAGACGCTAGTGTTCGTCGACGAAGTGCATCGCTTCAACAAGAGTCAGCAAGACGCGTTCTTGCCGCATGTCGAGTCGGGGCTCTTCGTGTTCATCGGCGCGACTACGGAGAATCCGTCGTTCGAAGTGAACAGCGCGTTGCTGTCGCGCGCCGCGGTCTATGTGCTCAAAAGTCTCACCGAGGAAGAGTTGGGCGAACTGCTCGAGCGCGCGCAACAGGAACTCGGCGGCTTGACGTTTACCGACGAAGCGCGCGATGCGCTGATCGGTTCCGCCGACGGCGACGGCCGCAAGCTGCTGAACAACCTCGAGATCGTCGCGCGCGCGGCTTCGCAGCAGAAGACCACGGAGATCGACGGCGCGTTGCTCGGCAGTGCGCTCGCCGAGAATCTGCGCCGCTTCGACAAGGGCGGCGACGCTTTCTACGACCAGATCAGCGCGTTGCATAAGTCGGTGCGCGGCAGCAGCCCGGACGGCGCGCTCTACTGGTTCTGCCGCATGCTCGACGGCGGCGCGGATCCGCGCTATCTGGCGCGCCGCATCGTCCGGATGGCGTGGGAGGACATCGGTCTTGCCGACCCGCGTGCCGCGCGCATTGCGCTCGACGCCGCCGAGACCTACGAGCGACTCGGCACGCCCGAGGGCGAACTGGCGCTCGCGCAGGCAATCATCTACCTCGCCGTCGCGCCGAAGTCCAATGCCGGCTACAACGCGTACAACGAGGCGCGCCGCTTCGTGAGCAAGGACAAGTCGCGCGGCGTGCCGGTGCATCTGCGAAACGCGCCGACCAAGCTCATGAAGGAACTCGGCTACGGCCACGAATATCGCTACGCACACGACGAACCGGATGCATACGCGGCCGGCGAGACGTATTTGCCCGAGAACATGCGCGATCCGCATTGGTACACGCCGACGCCGCGCGGCCTCGAAGGCAAGATAGGCGACAAGATGGCGCGTCTTGCCGAACTCGACGCGCAGTGGCGCAACGAGAACAAGCCCAAGAAGAGTTGAGCCTGTCCGGTGCCGCCGGTGCGCTAAAATCCCACCTTCATACAACGAATACCGCCCCATCCCATGCTCGACATCCAGTTGCTGCGCAAAGACCTCGACGGCGTCGCGAAGCGCCTCGCCGACCGCGGCTATACCCTCGACGTGGCGGCCTTTACCGCGCTCGAAGCGGAACGCCGCGACACCCAGACTCGCACCGAAGAACTGCAGGCGCGCCGCAACAGCCTGTCGAAGCAGATCGGCGCGATGAAAGGGCGGGGCGAGGACACTTCGGCCGTGATGGCAGAAGTCGGCGGCATCGGCGACGAGATGAAGGCGTCGGCGGCGAAGCTCGACGACATTCAAAAACGTCTGTCGGATCTTCTGCTCGGCGTGCCGAATCTTCCGCATGAGAGCGTGCCGACAGGACGCGACGAAGCGGATAACGTCGAGGTGCGCCGTTGGGGCACGCCGCGTCAGTTCGATTTCGAAGTCAAGGATCACGTGGATGTCGGCGCGCCGCTCGGCCTCGATTTCGAGACCGGCGCCAAGCTGTCGGGCGCGCGCTTCACGATGCTGCGTGGGCAGATTGCACGGCTGCATCGTGCGCTCGCGCAGTTCATGATCGACACGCACACGCAGCAGCATGGCTATACGGAGATTTACACGCCGTATATCGTGAATCCGGAAATTCTGTACGGCACCGGCCAGTTGCCCAAGTTCGCCGACGACATGTTCCGCGTCGAGAAGGGCGGCGGCGAAAACACGGTCACGCAGTATCTGATCTCCACGTCGGAAATTTCGCTGACGAACACGGTGCGCGACAGCATCGTCGAAGCGGGCGCATTGCCGATCAAGCTGACCGCCCATTCGCCGTGCTTCCGTTCGGAAGCGGGCTCGTATGGACGCGACACGCGCGGCATGATCCGTCAGCATCAGTTCGACAAGGTTGAAATGGTGCAGATCGTGGCGCCGGAAACGTCGTATGACGCATTGGAGCAGATGGTCGGCCACGCTGAGACGATTCTGCAAAAGCTGGAATTGCCGTACCGCGTGATCACGCTGTGCACGGGCGACATGGGCTTCTCGGCGACCAAGACTTACGACCTCGAAGTCTGGTTGCCGGCGCAGAACACCTATCGCGAAATTTCGAGCTGTTCGAACACGGAGTCGTTCCAGGCTCGCCGGATGCAGGCGCGCTACCGGAACGCGCAAGGCAAGCCGGAACTCGTTCATACGCTGAACGGTTCGGGTCTCGCGGTGGGTCGCACGCTCGTGGCCGTGCTCGAGAACTTCCAGAACGCCGACGGCTCCGTGACGGTGCCGGCGGCGCTGCGGCCATACCTTGGCGGCGTCGAGCGGCTGGAAGTGCCGGCGGCCTGATTCGCGTCGGGTGGACGCCAACCGCGTGATTTGATCGCCGGGAATCGTCGAAATTTTTTCGGCGAGGTACTTGGAAATCCAGATCAGCTGTTCTATAATCTTTCTCTCCCAAGCAGCGACCCGCTTGGATCTGACAAAACCGCCTCGTTGTGGCAAGTCGGAAAACACGGAAAGGTGGCAGAGTGGTCGAATGCGCCGGACTCGAAATCCGGTGTACCTTTAGGGGTACCGTGAGTTCGAATCTCACCCTTTCCGCCAAATTCAGAAAACAGGCCCTTCGGGGCCTGTTTTCGTTTCTGCTTGTCAAATGGCCCGTCGTTCTGACGTCGGATATGAGTCTGGCATTCATAAGCGATGCTAACTTATCGCTGCGCGCGGGGAATTCCACCTGCCGCTGAGTCATCAACCCGCTGACTCACCAACCTCTTCCCCGCTTTGCCCGGCCCCCGCGCCGATCCTCTGTACAATTGGCCGTTCGATTGAATATCGACCTACCTGCGAACCCATCGACCGAATACATGGCCATTACCTACAAGACTCCTGACGACATTGCCAAGCTGCGTATCTCTGGCCGCCTTGCGGCCGACGTGCTGGCCATGATCGCCGAGCACGTGAAGGCCGGTGTCTCCACCGACGAGCTGGACGCACTGTGCAATGACTACATCGTCAACACGCAAAAGTCGATTCCGGCCAACGTCGGTTATCTGGGTTTTCCAAAGACGGTGTGCACCTCGGTCAATCAGGTGGTTTGCCACGGCATTCCGAACCGCAGCGAAGTTCTGAAAGACGGCGACATCATCAATATCGACGTGGCGATCATCAAAGACGGCTACTTCGGCGACACGAGCCGCATGTATTGCGTCGGCCAGCCGAGCACGGTGGCTCGTCAACTGGTCGACACGACCTATGAGGCAATGCTTGCGGGCATTCGCGAAGTGAAGCCGGGAGCGACACTTGGCGATGTCGGCCACGCGATCCAGAAGGTCGCGCAACGCGATGGTTTTTCGATCGTGCGCGACTACTGTGGCCACGGCATCGGCAAGGTTTATCACGAGGACCCGCAGGTTTTGCATTACGGCCAGCCGGGGCAAGGCATACGTCTGAAGCCCGGCATGGTCTTCACGATCGAGCCGATGATCAACGCGGGCCGCGCCGGTACCACGGTATTGCGCGACGGCTGGACGGTGGTCACGAAAGACCGCTCGCTGTCAGCGCAGTGGGAACACATGATCGCGGTCACCGACGACGGCTACGAACTCCTCACGCCCTGGCCGGACGGCACCGGCAGCTACGCAGCACCGTGAGGCAAACACGCTGCGCATGACGTCGACGGGTATGGCGCCAGGCGCCGGGCGCGCGAAATGCTCGGGGTTGCCTGCGCGCTTTGCGTGAACCGGCTTGCGCGATAAGATCGCCCGTCAAAGAATGAATTGACTCTCGCGCCGGTTCGGTTAAAGCTACGGCTTAAGGTTTCAAGGGGTTTTCGTCTGCATGAGTCCGTCACTGACCGTTCGCCGTATCGCCGCTGATCAGGGCGCCGTTTTTCGCGAACTTCGTACAGCGTCCCTGCGTGAGGCGCCCTATGCGTTCGGCGCAACGCTAGAAGACGCATTGTCCGCGGACGCCGCGAGCTTTGACGCCGTCGCCGCGGAACACGCGATTTCTGCCGCCATCAGCACTTTCATTCTCTACACCGAGGGTCATCCGGCCGGACTGGTCGAAGCGCACTTCGAAGAAGCCGATGAGCGCCGCGCGTTCGTGTGCGAACTGTGGGTGGCGCCTGCGGTCCGGCATCTTCGCGGCGGAGAGTTGCTGGTCGATACGGCTAGCGGCTGGCTTGCCAACGAGGGCGCGGCGGAAATCTACGCATGGGTCGCCGACTCGAATCGCAACGCAATGCGCTTTTACGAAGCGCTCGGTTTCGGGCCGACCGGCGAACATCGGCGCGTCGCGCGTGCGCCAGAGCAGGTCGAAAGTCTGCTGGTTCGCCACGTGCCGTCCACGTCGACAGCAGTCGACCAGTGAACTGCCGAGTAGCGCAACCGTCCGCCGCCTGTTTCGAATTCCCGTCCGCGTCGCTGTCCGCATCACCATCTGCATTTTCATCCGACTTTCCGTCCGCATTCCAGCAGCGTTCCCGCCTCGCCCGTTCATGTGCCGCGCGGTTCGATCGTTTCCGCGCGAGCACGTGTGAACATCCAGCCGCTCGTTGTCCGGCAAAAAATCTCGCCGCGCGCGCGGACGCCTGTAAAATACGCAAAATTTTTGCCGAACGTTATGTCGCCCAAGAAATCGCCCTTTTTCGAACTCCGCAGCGGTTCCGTCGACACGCTCCTGTTTGTGGTCAAGACAACCGACCTCGATGCCATGCGTGCCGAGCTGACCCGGCGCTTCGAGGCGACCCCCGAATTTTTCGCTAACGACGTCGTCGCGATAGACGTGCGCCGGCTCGCCGGCAACGAACGCGTGCCGCTCGCCGAGATCGCACAGTTGCTCGAGAGCGTGCGCATGCGTCCCGTTGGCGTGGTCGCCGACACGCAGCAGTCGTGGGCGGCGGAGTCGGCGCTGCCGTTGCTCGAAGCGCGCGACCGCCGCGGCGCGTCCGCAAAATCGGCTGACGAAGAAGCCGCGGGCGCATCGGCGGCGGACATGGCCGACTCGGCAAACTCAGGCACAACCTCAGGCACAAACGCAGCGCCTGCGAATCAGACGGCCGCAACCGCATCGGTTGAGCCCGCGCCTGCGCCGGCTGCCGAGCCCGTGCGCCTTGCCACGTCTTCGCAAACCATGGTGGTGGAGAAGCCGCTGCGCTCGGGTCAGCGCATCTACGCAAAGGGCGATCTCGTCGTGCTCGCGCTCGTGAGCTACGGCGCGGAAGTTATCGCTGAAGGCAACATCCATATCTATGCGCCGTTGCGCGGGCGTGCGCTCGCCGGCGTGCAAGGCAATCACGACGCGCGCATTTTCTGCACGTGTCTCGAACCGGAACTCATCTCGATCGCGGGCATCTATCGGACGACCGAGAACCCGCTGCCGGCCGACGTGCTCGGCAAGCCGGTGCAGATCTGGCTCGAAGACGAAAAGTTGATGATCGAACCATTGCGGCTCACGTAAGCGCTGCCGGATCCGCTGCGCCGAACGTTGACGGCGCGCGGCGTCGGGGGCGAAATATGGCCGCACATAATTGACGAATTTGACGAACACAAGGTAAGGGTAATGGCAAAAATCATTGTGGTGACATCGGGCAAAGGTGGCGTGGGCAAGACGACCACGAGCGCGAGTTTTGCATCGGCCCTCGCATTGCGTGGCAGCAAGACCGCCGTGATCGACTTCGACGTCGGTCTGCGCAATCTCGATCTCATCATGGGCTGTGAGCGCCGCGTCGTGTACGACCTGATCAACGTCATTCAGGGCGAAGCCAATCTGAACCAGGCGCTGATCAAGGACAAGAAGTGCGAGAACCTCTTCATTCTGCCGGCCTCGCAAACGCGTGACAAAGACGCGCTGACCATGGAAGGCGTCGAGAAGGTCATCAACGACCTCATCGCGATGGACTTCGAATACATCGTGTGCGACTCGCCGGCCGGTATCGAATCCGGCGCGCTCCTCGCCATGCATTTTGCAGACGAAGCGCTGATCGTGACGAACCCGGAAGTGTCGTCGGTGCGCGACTCGGACCGCATTCTCGGCATCCTGTCGTCGAAAACCAAGCGCGCGATTGAAGGCAAGGAGCCGATCAAGGAGCACCTGCTGATCACGCGCTACAACCCGAAGCGCGTGAGCGAAGGCGAGATGCTGTCGCTGACCGACATC
>Ga0209795_10000914_pt1 | contig 19924 bp, 25 predicted proteins | sample AgamicOrMarz_FD_187166 | JGI IMG/M metagenome (GOLD analysis project Ga0209795, IMG submission 187166) | Agave microbial communities from Guanajuato, Mexico - Or.Ma.rz (SPAdes) (version 2) | ecosystem: Host-associated > Plants > Phyllosphere > Phylloplane/Leaf | place: Guanajuato, Mexico...
AGAATGAATTTACTTATGAGGATACCAGGCTATTTACAAGCTTTATTGCTGAATATTTAATTTCCAAGGAACCTGATTCTTTCACCATTGAGCGGATGAAGAAAAAGCGCGGAAACAGGCTATATGTGGACTATGTACAACATAGCGAAGGGAAAACAATTGTCGCCCCTTATTCGATGCGGGGAAACGAACATGCTGGTGTAGCCACCCCTCTTTACTGGGAGGAAGTAACTGAAAATCTTGTGGTTGAATCATTTAACATGGAAAATGCGTTGAAACGTATTCGCCAGCAGGGTGATCCCTTTTCAAATTATTTTCAAACAAAATCAATCCAACCGTTTGGTCCCGTATTAGATGTATTAAAAAAAGGGACGAGAAAAAAAGGATAGGGCAGCCCCTATCCTTTGATATTCATTTCTACATACCTTTGTGCTTCAGTTTGTAAGTGTTCATAGGAAGACTGTTCAGACAGTTCCGTTTTCGATGAAACAGTAAACGAATTATGCTCTAAGTCAACATTAACTATGGCATTATAAAGATAGGTAGCATTCCCGATTAAGTCAATTGTGTATTTTCCTTCGCATTCATGAACCACACATTGGACTCTTCCGCCGTTATTGTAAACATTTACGACGTTTTCCAATTCATTTAATTCAAGTAAACATGTAACGAGAGAGGAAGCTGACATTGCTGTCCCGCAGGCATTGGTAAAACCTACACCACGTTCAAATGTTCGTACATAGATAGAACCAGGTTGTAAGTTTTTAACGAAGCTGACATTGACTCCATCTGGAAACAAATGATTAGGACCATTTACTTTTTCACTAAGCTGTTTTTGAAGGTCGCTTTCAAGTTGGTCCGCTTCAACAATCGCAATTAAATGCGGATTGGGAACGGCGACAGCTGTAAACCTTAAATCTGCTGATAGTTCTTCGATTTTTTCGTTGAATAAAGTTGGTTTATTTAATTTTAATGGAAGAGCCTTTAATTCAAAAAGTACCGGAGAAATTTCCACCTGGTAAGTGTGGATATCTGGTAAAAGGTCATCTTGTTTGCTAACCTTTAAATTTGCTTTCATCGTTTCGATTACAGCTTTATTTTTCCCAAGATGTTCGCATACATATCTCGCCACTAGACGCAACCCATTTCCACACATCGAGGCTTCTGACCCGTCAGAGTTAAAGACACGCATTCTACCATCCGCATTTTTACTATTCATTACGAATAGAATTCCATCCGCACCTAATTCAGAGCGACGATTACATAATAATTTCGCGAGCTCCGCGCGATCACTTTCGGAGAATACATATCCATTCGACATTTCATCAATGATTAGAAAATCATTTCCCGACCCATGACCTTTAATTAATTGGACTTCCATCGTAAAACCCCCACTACCTTGATATTAGTATTGTATTTATCATATCAAACAATGTTCGTGAGGGAAACTGTCGAAACTTCTATCTTTCGATAAAATATTCATTAATCAAAAATGACAGGCGGAGGAGCTTGTCCTGTTCAGATAAAGTCTCTCTCAGGGTAAGTACAGGTGTATTGGGCTCTGGGAAAAAAGGACTCCAATCGATGGGCATCCACCCTCGACGAAGCCGTGCTTCCTGATCGTGATGGTGATTTATTAGCCGTTCATCCATAAAAGCCACTGCTCCTTCTACCGAACCAATAAACCTGCCTTTCGAATCTAGTAATTCCTTTTTGGATGTTCTCCAATTATGTTTTCTTTTTTCAAAGCTGCCTAGATATTGCCTTCTATCATTAAATACTTCTATTTTAATCATTTTTTTGCCACTAACCTTATAATAACCAATTGCGTGATGATCCATATTATAGAGTGCATAAATTTTTGATAGCGATAACTTCTTTATCCCCTTGCCGCGGTACCTTTTAATCATTCCAGCAAGATGCCCGTTTGGAAAGTATAATAATAGTTTTGAAGAGTTAGTGTTCAGATATAATACGAGTAAATGTTGTGCTTCAAATAAAGATATTCTTCCGCCTTCAGATTTTCTCATACTCCTGTCAATTGAAATTGACTGCTGCCTTCTAAAAAGATAGCATTGAAAACTAACTAAGCTATAGATAAGAAATGGGATGGTTAGTAACATAATTTCTTTAGTTTTAAAAATAGAAAGGTTACCAGCGACGATTATGATCACTGGAATTAGAGCCGTAATACTACCATTTAGGTGCAAATTAGCTGTATCCCGGTAATATTCATTTATTTTCATCTAGAAAACTCCTTATCGATTCCTCACTACTTAGTTTATTTAATATAAGCAAAAAAAATGATAGGAGAATTAGATTAGATAAAAAAAGAAGAGACTAGTTGTCCCTTCTCTTAATCCTTAATATAGTTAACTATTGAAGACATTGCTGATCTCGCATCTTCGTACCCTTGATTGTACAGCTCTTCTAGCCTTTGTGGGTTCCGTTCCATCCTGCCTACCTTTAATGGCTGGGTTGGACGGATAATTAAAACATTTCCCTTTTTCTCTTCCATTTCAAGATATTCGACCGTTTCATTGTAGATTTGGTATCGATTTCTAAGGGACTGTTGCAATCCTTTATATTCAGGATATTTTCGATTGACAAGATAATGAAACTTCGAGGGCTTTTTCAAATATCCTTTATTTCTTGTTAAAATAACGATATTTTTGGCAAATCCATCCTGCTGAGCTTTCTTGAGTGGAATAGGGTCGCTAATTCCCCCATCAAGTAAGATTTTATCTTTAAAACGGACTTCAGGTGCAATAAATGGCAGTGAGCTTGATGCACGTAACACGGTTAAAAGGTCTTTCCCGTAATCCTGCTTCTTAAAATAAACAGGATCTCCTGTCACACAATCAGTCGTCCCCACGACAAATTCTGAAGGACTATTGTAAAAAACATCATAATGATACGGAACATGATTATTGGGAATTTCGTCAAAAATAAAATCCATTCCAAAAAATTGCCGATTTCGAAAATAATTTCTCCACGAAATGTATCTTGGGTCAGAAGCATATTCAATCGTAACGGTTTTATTTCTTCCTTTTTGCTTAGACAAATAGGAGGCAGCATTGCATGCTCCTGCAGAAACTCCGATTACATAAGGAAAAAATAACTGAGATTCTAAAAAGTATTCAAGGATACCAGCCGTGTAAACCCCACGCATTCCTCCACCTTCTAGTACCAAACCGACTCTATTTTCCATGTTGCTTCGCCCTTTCATTGTTAACATTAAACATCATAGTTAATTGACATTATAGTCCTTCTCTATTTATTTATAAAATGAAACGACTTTATTATGAGGCTAACCTTTTTTATCGGGCTCCTGTAAAAAGTTAAAAATAAAGTGAAAAGCCTTAAAAAAAACCGACAAAATAATCTTTACTGCTGTTAAAAAAAGTTTCACTATTTTTATTGAAATAATTTAACAGGTTAAACTATTCTCTAGGCACCCAAATTGGTAAAATTGATAAAATAACTATTATCAACGTGAAGAAAGGTTTTATTATGACAAAAATACTTTTTAAAAATGCAACGGTTTATCCAATTACATCTGAACCCCTCCCACATGGTGATGTCTTAATTGAAGATGGAAAAATCCTTAAGGTAGGAAAGAATCTTACAACTGATATATCTGTAAAAATCATCGATTGTGGGAATTTATTTCTTTTTCCAGGCTTTATAGATGTTCATACCCATTTAGGTCTTTATGATGAAGGAACAGGCTGGGCTGGGAATGATGCCAATGAAACGGTAGAAGCGCTGACGCCCCATATTCGAGCCATCGACGGGGTTTATCCGTTAGACCCAGCCTTCACTGATGCTGTTAAAAGCGGTATTACCACAGCCCATGTCATGCCTGGGAGTGCAAACGTCATTGGAGGAACCACTTCCGTGATTAAAACTACCGGCCGGAATATCAAAAAAATGATTATCCAAGAGATCTCAGGCTTAAAGATTGCCTTAGGGGAAAATCCTAAAAGAAATCATAGTCACGGAAATAATGATTCGATTACACGGATGGGGATTATGGGGATGCTTAGGGAAGCCTTCTACCAAGCAATCCATGCAGATAATCCAGATTTACCTAGAATCGCCCCTATCGTTATGGCCTTAAAAAGAGAAATTCCCGTTAGAATCCATGCCCATCGTGCCGATGATATCATTTCTGCTCTTCGTTTTGCAGAAGAATTTAAGCTTGATTTACGAATTGAGCACTGCACTGAGGGTCATCTAATTGCCAGTGATTTATCAGGGATGGATTTAAAAGTTTCGGTTGGTCCTACCTTGACGAGAAGGTCGAAAGTCGAATTGAAGAATAAAACTTGGAAAACCTATCAAGAATTGACCAATCACGGTGTCGAAGTTTCCATTACCACTGATCATCCCTATACACCCATACAATACTTAAATATTTGTGCGAGCCTTGCTGTTCGAGAGGGATTACCTGAACAAAAAGCCCTGGAAGGGATTACGATTCTGCCTGCTAGAAATTTAAAAATTGATAGGCAAGTTGGCAGTATCGAAGAGGGTAAGGAAGCCGATTTGGTCCTTTGGAGCCACCATCCTTTCCATTATTTAGCAAAGCCTAAATGGACGATGATTGGCGGTGAAATGGTCTACCAAGAAACGTAGAATCTTGTTGATAATTGGTAAAAAATTTAACGAAAAATCAACAAAAAACCTATTTATTTTTTAGCTTTTTTCTTGTATCATACTCTAAGGAAACCATTTAAAAACCTAAGGTCTTTGGGGGTTTATGAACATATTCTGGTTAACACAAAAATGATATAGGGAAGGCAAATGGTGCGCCACCAGTTTTACTGGTTCTAGTGGGTTCGATTCCCACCCCGAAATTTTTTAGTAACTTTATAAAAAATTTCGAGGGTGGACCGAACCGTTTCTTTTGACATGGGATCGGAATGCCCTAATGGAGGGATATTCATGCTTAAAAAACGTGATCTTCATGACAGCCACACATTGTACGAATTAATGACGCACCCTGATGTCTTCCCTTTCGTGCGCCAAAAAGCTGATTCCTATGAAGAATTCTTATTCATGACAAAACAAACCATTGAGGCCGAAGAACGCGGAGAATTAATCTCACGAACCATTCTTGATGAATGGGGTGCGCCTATTGGTACCATTAGCTTATTTGATATTGAAAATAACGCCGGTTTTTTAGGAACTTGGCTTGGCAAGCCTTATCATGGCAAAGGATATAATAGTCCAGCTAAAGATGCCTTTTTTCAAGAACTTTTTTATGAATTAGATATCGAGACAGTCTTTATGAGAATACGTAAGGTTAATGTTCGCTCGATTAAAGCAGCTGAAAAACTTCCTTATGTTATAAAAGCAAATGAAACAAGAAAATCTATTTATGAACAATTGAACGCCATTGGTGATATATACGATTTGTATGAAATACCAAAAGATCAGTACACCTTCTATCTAATGCGAAATGGTGCTGCTCAATCAGACGATTCACAATTATTGGAAGCATAAAAAAGCAATCGGCCATGTCCGATTGCTTTTTTATTTAGTGTTTTTTAAGAAAGATTATTCCGTTATGTTCTGTTCCATGGTTTCATTCACATCATTAAGACCCATTTGGAGCAAAAATTCATCTAGTTCCTCATTTGTTAATGTCTCAAAGCGGCCATCATGAAAAAATACTTGGGTTTGATTAGGGTTTATCCTATTCATATTAAAACTCATTATCTTTGCTCCTTTCATAGATGATTATTATCTATTGTCCACAAGAGAAGCAGTTTTCATTCGAGAAAATCAAATAGTTCAAAAAATTATACTAATTTTTAAGTACCTTTCCTAATACATTCAATCCCCCAGTGACAGGAATAATGCTTCCTGTTATAAAATCAGACTTTTCGTCAGCAAGGAAAGCAATTACTCTGGCAATATCCTCTCCTGTTCCATACCTGCCAATCGGGGCATTTCCAATCACGTCCCTTGCTTCCTCGATATTACTTTCTTTCCATTGGTTGATTATATCACCTGGACAAACCATATTAGCAGTAATACCATGTTCGGCTTCCTCGATCGCAATTGTCCTCGTAAGAGATGCCAAACCCGTCTTCGCTGCGGCAAAGGCCGACCTAAATATCCACCCTGGTGCAGTTTCGACACGATCATACCCAAATGTAATAATTCTTCCCCATTTTTGGTCTCGCATAGAAGGAATAACTAGTTTGGTCAAATAAAAAACCGAATTTAAATTGCCTTGCACTAAATAATCCCATTCCTCAAAGGAATAGTCGGCTAATTTTTTTCGTTCATGGATGTATGGACCTGCATTATGAACTAACACGTCCACAGTTTGGTAAGCAGCAAGTGTTTCATCCACAATTCGGATACAATCATTCCTATTTGATACATCACCTTGAACAGCAATGTTTTTGTTTCCAAAACATTCAGTTAATTGGTTTGCTAAAGAAATTGCTTCCGTTTTACTATTACGATAGTTAATGGCTAGTTGATAACCATTTTCCGCGAGATATAAAGCAGTTTTTTTGCCAATACCAGATGCTCCCCCCGTAATCAGAGCCGTTTTCTTTTTCACAAATTATTACCTCTCTATGTTTAGAATTTCTCTCTTAACTATATGTTAACTAGAATTGTTTATACGCAATATTTCGTTTTATGAATTTAAGTTAAAAGTATCGAATCGTGTTAGGTATTTAGGTTTCAATAACGAACGGGCAAGTGCTTGCATACGATACAATATCTAAGTAACGCCGAAAGGATGAGACACATTGTTCCCATGGAATATATTCCCTTTTGATAAAGATATTAAGGAAAAGATGACAAAAATGAAGCCTGAAGAAATCAATAATTATGTTCAGGACATATTAGGAAAAATCATGCCTGGAAACATGAAAACTGGAATGAATCCACAGGAGATGATGCAGGGATTCCAACCGTCGGTATCCTCACCAGTTTCCACGAGCAATCGTTTAAATTCAACAACCTTTGAGACTCATGATTTTGTTTATGTAAGAATCTTAATAAAAAATGAAGAATGGGTAAAACAGCTTCGTATTTATCATACCTCCAATCAACTAATTGTGGAACATATTCCACATCATGAAGATAAGCACACGATAACCCTGCCAGCAATTGTTAAAAAGAAAGGTGCAACTGCTACTTTTAAAGATGGCGTGCTTGAAATCAAAATTCCTAAAATTATGGATCTGCAGTTTTCACAAATAGATATTACAGAAATTTAATCTAATTATTTGCAAAAGGGAGTAACATAAAGGACAGCAAATTCAGCTGTCCTTTATGTTACTGTCCGTCATTTGTTTCCTTCGTATCATCCATATTCATGTTATCCATTGAACTCTTAGCATTAGCGTCCTCAGGTTCACTGGGGGTCCCCACGATAAATTCTTTTTTTGGCATGTTATGCAAATCTCTTGCAGTAACGTGAGAAACGAAATAATACGTTCCTTCTTGATTGAAAGATTTTTCTAAGCGATAGATTCCATTTTCAGTATGTTTAATTTCAAATTTTTCATGCTTTTCATCCTTTGCACGCCAAATCTCAAAAATAACCTCTGCATCCTTCACCTGATCTTTTCCCTGAGTAACCTTGGCTTCAAAGGTGACCGGCTTATTTAATTCACCGGGATTTGGATTAATGGACAAGTTTACTTCAACCATTTGTGGTAGATTATCACCTTGGTCTTTTTTATTACAAGAAACAACAAAACTTATACAAAGAACGATTACCAAAAAAACGGAAAACTTTTTCAAGGTTTCTCTCTCCTATCTTAATTCTTTCATCACTTCATTGTGAATTTTTATTAATTGTAACTTGGCCTCTAGCGAAACTGTTGAATCACTCACTCTTTTGATTGCAGAAAAATATTTCTCGAGTGTACTTTTCCTGATCCTCGGGTGTGAATTTTCATCTAGAAGCTCCCTTTTTATCGCATCTAGCAAAGTCTCCTTACTGCTTTTCTCCACGGCCTCTAGTAAACGATTATTCCAAATCAACCGATATTCTTCTAATAAATGATCAAAGGATATCTTTTCTTTAGACAAACCATCCCCCCCTTTTGTCTTCACTTGCATTGTTACATATTTCCTAACCATATTGCAAAAAATAGATGTTAACAAGTCCATGGAAGGAGTTAGCTTATATGTCAACACCCTATAAATGTCCAAATTGCAAGACGAATCGAAGCCGCTTTAATGTGATTCAACAAGTTTCTCATTCTGTTAAACTGGACCCGCAATCGGGTTCCATCATTAAGGAGTATGAAGGAAACGATTTGGAACCTTTTCATCTCCCTTATAACGGCCCTGAATATCGAGTCCAATGCGGTGCTTGTGGTTTAATAGAGGATGAGCGGACCTTTATCAAATTTGGCGAACAACCGTGATCGTTTTACCGCCCAAACAAAAACATCCTTTATTGGAATGACCAATAAAGGATGTTTTTATTTTTTGTTTATCGCAGTTCATTTTCCTTAAGAAAATCCTTCGAATCCACTTTCCAGCCATCAATCGGTGAAAATCTGATTAGATGAATGTTTCCCCTAAAGGTTTGTGCTCCTCTGTTTTTAATATACCAGTTAATTACAACAGGAACATCTAAACTAATTTCTTCTGTTAAATCCTCAGCTGGCAAAAGTTCCATTCGAGAAATACTGACATTATCAACATCCACTAAGATAGGCCCCCAGTTGATTTTTTGAAGCGAGGCCATAGAAGTAATTCGGGTATCTTGCTGCTTAAATCCCGCTACATAGGCATTTATGACTTCATAGGGATTCGCTTTCCCTAAATACTGATTTAATTTCCCAGAAGCTTTCAACACCATAAGCATATGTGATAAGTCCATTGAGTTTGTACGATGGGTGGTACTGCCATAAAAATGAATACAAAAGTGGCCTGGAAAATTATTCTGGAGTGCTCCAGCACCATGTGGCATCCCATGCATTGATCCTGCGATCCATTGGTCCTTATAAATAACAACAATAGCCCGTCGTTTCCAGCTCCATTTCCCTCCATAGATTCTTTTCATTATCTTTGTATCTTTAGAGGTTATCGGTTGAACATCAGCATGGTGGCTCCCTGCACGTCTTTGCACTTTAAACTTTTTTCCTGTTTCAATATCCATTACTGTAAATTTTGTATACTTTGGCAGGATATGATTAACTTCCTTCCAGTTCAACATCTCAATTTTATAACTAATAGTTGATGCCGCATTAACCCCTTGACCATTCAGGAGGATATGAATAACTACCAAAAAAATAACTACCCTCTTCATAGTATCCTCCTTTTAAATAAACTTTGCTACATTAAAAGAGTTACCTGAAGAGGAAATTATCATTCATTCAATCCGAGTGTTTTTGTTATTTTTCAAGATTTTCTAATTGCATTTTAATCTCATTCCAATGAATATTTTCACCGATAAATACAAGGTTTAATGGCATATTCATGTCCTCTTTCATATATAACGGCATTCCATAAGAAAATTGAAATAAAAAAGGAAGGTTCGAATAGTCAAACTTTAAATAGCCTTTAATGCGGTAAATCGTATCGGGCAGATGTTTTAAGAAATCCTCAAAAGCGGTTTGGCTAATGGCTGATTTAAATTGGAAAACAAATGTCGTTAAATTTAGACGGGATGGCTGTGCTACCTTTTCAACAGAAATAGAAAGGTTTCGCAACTGTTCGATGGAAACCTGTGAAAAATTAGTCAGCAGGCATCTAGCATTCGGATTAATGGACTGTATTTCAAAGGTAATCTTTGCTTGCTCATTCTCTTTTAATTCATTCATTTTGTTAACAAGAATTAAGTCAGCATGTCTTACCTGCTCTAGGATCAATTGCTGAAGCTGTGGACTTAATAATTTTCGATCCATCCACCTTATGCCATCAACCGTTGTGATTATTCCTTTTATGATTAACTTATCTGCAAATAATGGTGAAAGAATCGCATCTAAAACCTCCACCGGGTGGGCAGCACCAGTTGTTTCAATATAGATCACTTCTGGTTCATCTTCTATTAAAAGACCTTGCAATTGCGCTTCGAGCTTGTCCTGTATGGAACAGCAAATACATCCCCCTAACAGCTCTTTTAATGTAACATCTCCCTCATCTACTACATCAGAATCAATTGAGACCTGACCTAATTCATTCATCATGACAGCTGTTTTTCTTCCCGTTCGATGTTCAACCGCTAACAATCGCTTGAGAAGGCTTGTTTTCCCACTACCTAAAAAACCCGATAAAATATAAACCTCAGCTTTTTTCATTTTTCAACTCCCTTTCAATGTTCATTCTTTAATCTCAAAAAATGAACCCAACTCCTATGGAGTCGGGTCACCTTTGTTTATTTCATTGTTTCCTTTAATACTTTAATCGCCTCTTGCATTTGTGTATCATTGTTTTTAATTTTGTCTCTTAATAATTCCATTAGTTTCAAGGTAGAATCGCCTTTTAGAATCCCATTAGCTGGAAGCTTTTGAGCTTTTTGGAAAGCAGTAACGGCAGCTTTTGTCTTTTTGTCAAAAAATCCGTCCGTTCGGCCTGGGTCATATCCAACTGCTTTTAGCATCTTTTGTGCTGTTTGCACTTCCGTCCCCGTACTAGATTGTTTTAGTTCCTTATCCGGATCGATGATTGTTAAAGTTGCATAGTCAGGTAAGGAAACTGCTACATCTGGTTCGATGCCCTTTTTATGAATCCAATTGCCGTTTGGTGTCAACCATTTAGCGGTTGTAAACTTAAGATTTGAACCATCCTTAAAGTCTGAAGCAGTTTGGACAGTACCTTTCCCAAATGACTTTTCGCCAACTAGTTTCACACCTGCAGATTCTTTTACAGCGGCAGAAAGAATCTCTGAAGCACTGGCACTACCTTTATCAATTAAGACAACTAATGGAAGATTTGGGTTCCCTTCATTTTGCGAAGGATACTCCTTGATCTTTCCATTTCGATCTTCTACTTTTAAGATCAGTTTTCCTTTTGGAACAAACATGCTCGAAATGGAGATGGCCTGGTCTAAAAGCCCTCCTGGATTTTGCCGCAAGTCTAATACGAGACCCTTCATCCCTTTACCATTTAATTCATTGAGTTTTTCAACAAGTTCCTTTGATGTATTGCTTGAAAAACTTGTAATTTGAACTTTAGCAATGCCCTCTCCAACCATTTCACCATAAACAGTTTCAATTGGAATTTCATCCCGAACAATCGGCACTGTCATTGGAGCAGCTGTTCCTGGACGTTGGATGGACAACTCTACCTTTGTACCCTTTTTCCCACGAATCAGGGTAACTGCTTGAGTTGAATTCATACCTTGGAGACTTTTTCCATTCACTGACATAATCATATCATTTGGTTTTAGGCCAGCTTTTTCAGCAGGAGAGCCTTTGATTGGAGAAACTATAATGATATGGCCGTCCTTTTCCTGAATTTCGGCACCGATGCCTTCAAATGAAGAAGAAATACTGCCGTGAAAACTCTCTGCCTCTTCATTACTCATATAATCAGAATAAGGGTCATCTAGCGACTCCACCATTCCGTTTATCGCACCATTAATAACCTTTTTTTGATCGATTTCTTTGTAATAACCACTCTTTAAAGTATCAAACGCTTCATAGAGTTTTGTAAATTCTTGTCTTTCTGTTCCAACTGTAACTACCTTTTCATCTCCAAAGGCAAGAGCAAATGTTGTAATTCCCGCAGAAAGAAACACAACCATAAACAATAGCATAATAAAATGAAATTTCTTTAATCGTATGTATCCAGTTTTGTTTTCAACTACTTGCCCATGATCATTATTGGTATCTTCCACTTTTTCTTGTGCAATTTTCTCATCTTCCAAAGTCTTCACCACTTTCATTCACCATAAAATTAGAAAAGATCTAGTTGACTGAAATTTGTAGTTACTAGATGGTTTTTCAAATTTTCCGAAGTTAAATTCAGATACTTAAAAAAAATAAGCCCTTAGTGATTAGAATAACATCTTTCATATAAAATTAACAAAGAAAAAGGTAATGAAATTAATAATAATCACTGTGAATCGATTTTCACAACAAACGGCACCTACCAAATGGTGAATGCCGTTTGTTTTTATACTACATCATACCCTTGATCTTCAACAGCTTCTTTTAGCTTCTCAACAGGGGCTTTCCTTGAATCATAACCTACATCAACTTTCCCATCTTTTAATGACACATTTACTTCGCTTACACCTTCCACACTAAGAAGTGCATTTTTAACAGCTTTTTCACAATGTCCACATGTCATCCCTGTCACTTGTAAAGTTGTTTTCTCCATAGCGAATACCTCACTTTTGATAATTTATATTTTAACTCGCTTCAAACGAAGGGAATTAGACACAACCGATACTGAGCTAAATGCCATGGCTGCCCCAGCTACCCATGGCGCTAACAAACCTAGTGCAGCAATTGGAATTCCTCCTGAATTATAGACAAGCGCCCAGAAAAGGTTTTGACGAATATTTTGCATTGTTTTTTTACTTAAAGTTATTGCTTTTGGAATCAAGGTTAATTCTCCGCCAAGAATGGTTATATCGGCAGCTTCAATGGCCACATCTGTCCCTGTACCGATAGCAATTCCGATATCAGCAACGGCAAGGGCTGGGGCATCATTAATTCCATCTCCCACCATGGCCACTTTAAAACCTTTGTGTTGTAATTGTTTCACATGATTAGCCTTTTCCTCTGGCAGGACTTCTGCAATGACATTTGTTATACCAACTTGATTAGCAATCGCTTTTGCGGTCCGATCATTATCACCAGTCAACATAAACACATCAATACCTAGTTGGTGCAATTGCTGTACGGCTAATTTTGCGGTTTCTTTCACCGTATCAGCCACAGCAACCACACCCATTATATTAGAATTAATAGCAATAAACATAGCCGTTTTTCCTTCGTTTTCCAAACGGGCCAAGTCTTGTTCTCCCGATAAGCTGGAAATATTTTTTAGATTCATCAGTTTGCGGGTTCCTACGAATATTTCATCCTCGCCAATTTTTGCTTCAATTCCATAGCCAGGTACTGCTTTAAACCGTTTAACCGGAAGTGTACTTGATCTTTTTTCAACCCCATATTTTACAATCGCTTCCGCTAGGGGATGTTCTGAAGACTTCTCAGCGGATACAAGATATTGGAGTACTTTTTTCTCTTCCTCATAGGCAATAAAATCGGTGACCATTGGTTGTCCTTTGGTAATCGTCCCTGTTTTATCGAGGATGATCGCATTAATCTTATGAGCAGTTTCTAAATGCTCTCCGCCTTTAAATAAGATGCCTAATTCAGCTCCTTTCCCTGTCCCGACCATAATCGAAGTCGGAGTTGCCAGGCCGAGCGCACAAGGACAGGCAATCACTAAAACAGCTATTGCTGTTTCTAGTGCAGCTGAAAACTCACCAGGATGGACAAAGATATACCAGATCAAAAATGTAATGAGCGAGATGACAACGACGACGGGGACAAAGTACCCAGAAATGGTATCAGCGACACGTTGAATTGGTGCCTTGCTGCCCTGCGCTTCTTCGACAATCTTTATGATTCCGGCAAGGGCTGTGTCTTTACCAACTTTCACTACTTTAATCGTTAAAGCTCCATTTTTATTCATTGTTGAACCAATGACCTGATCCCCAAACGATTTCTCAACCGGGATGGATTCACCGGTAATCATGGACTCATCCACTGAAGATTGCCCTAAGGTTACAACACCATCAACCGGAATTTTTTCCCCTGGTTTCACCAAAACTAGATCAGAAACCTTCACTTCTTCAATTGGAATTTGAAATTCTTTCCCATCTCTAATCACGGTTGCTTCTTTCGCTTGGAGACTTAGCAACTTTGAAATGGCAATAGTTGTTTTCCCTTTTGCCATCGTTTCAAATAATTTCCCCAAAAGAATTAACGTAATCAGCACCGCACTTGTTTCAAAATATAAATGCGGCATATAGGCAGGATTTCCAATTGATTTTACTCCTTCAGCAAGGCTATAAAAATAGGCAGCTGAAGTTCCTAGGGCCACTAGGACATCCATATTTGCACTCTTATTTTTCAATGCCTTGAAGGCACCAACATAGAACTGCCCGCCTATATAAAATTGCACAGGGGTTGCCAAGAGGAACTGAAACCATGGATTCATCAATAGATGTGGCATGGGCAACCCTAAATCAATAGGAATATGAGCAAGCATGGTATATAAAAGTGGAATCGACAAAATCACCGAGAGTAGAAACTTATGTTTTTTCTGTTTCAATTCCTCTTCTTTATATTGTTGTTTTTGTTCTGCTTCATCAAATCGTACTCCATAACCAAGCTTTTCTATTTTAGTAATAATATCATTACTTGAAACTTGTTCCTTATCGAAAGAAATAGCTGCACTTTCCATTGCCAAATTAACATTTGCTTCAACACTGTCCATTTTATTTAGAACTTTTTCAATTCGTGTTGAACAGGCAGCACATGTCATCCCAGTAATATCTAACTTGAGCTGCTCTTTCATTTTGATCACCTTCTTATTATTTATACTATACCCCCGATGTTGGTCAAACGAATAAAAACAAAATCTGCTATATTCAATTTAAGCATTATATAGACGGGCTTCGATGATTTTTGTCACAGAAGAGTTTGATTTTTATTTATTCTCCATTCCGTTGAGGAGTTCCTGTTTTATGGGAGAAAATAAAAAGCCTAATCCTAATGGAAAAGGCTTTTGTTGATTATTCCTTTATAGCAGCTTCTAATGCTACTTCAATCATATCATTAAACGTTAGTTGTCTTTCTTCTGCTGTAGTTTCTTCGCCTGTTAAAATGTGGTCACTAACGGTTAGAACGGAGAGTGCTTTACGATCAAATTTAGCCGCTAAAGTATAAAGTGCGGTAGTCTCCATTTCAATTGCGAGAATTTGGTACTTAGCCCATTTTTCCAATTCTGCGTTATCATTATAAAACGAATCTGCTGTAAAAATATTTCCTACTTTCAAGTTAAGACCTTTTGCAAGTCCTGCATCATATGCCTTCCGAAGTAAATCAAAGTTGGCAGTAGGGGCAAAATCCACATGACCAAAGGTAAGACGATTCATATTAGAATCAGTAGAGCTTGTCATTGCTAAAATGACATCACGAACTTTTACATCTTTTTGAATAGCTCCACATGTCCCCACCCGAATTAGATTCTGGACATTATAGCTTTGCATCAGTTCATTTATATAAATAGAGATCGAGGGAACGCCCATTCCAGTTCCTTGAACAGAAATTCGTTTTCCTTTATAAGTCCCTGTATAACCAAACATATTTCGGACTTCGTTGTAGCATTTAGCATCTTCTAAAAATGTTTCTGCAATATATTTCGCCCGAAGCGGGTCGCCTGGTAATAATACTGTCTCTGCTATTTCGTTTTCCTTCGCACCTATATGTACACTCATTTAAAATCCTCCAATCATGAACTTCGCACAGTATTCATTATTAAAACTGTATCATTGACAATATATCATAAACATTTTCCAATGAGAAACTCTGCAACGAACTAGACATGAATTTTTTAATTTGTGGGAAGCTATTTTTAGATTGGAGGGAGATCATCATGGGTAAAAAACATCGAAGCCGCATTAATTCACCAAAGAAAAATAATCATATCCCTGCTGAGGCCATCGTAGCTGAGCATGAAGCACATGCAAAAGAGCACAATGCAAGAGGCGGACGGAAGAACTGAACTAGAAAAACTCGCTTCCTTTGTGCGACGTAAAATAAACCTAAGGAATTGTCCTTAGGTTTTTTAGAGTTAAAAGAGAACGATTCTGTTGATAGGAAACCATCCACCAGGTTTTAATTGATAATAATGCTGGCCGCGGCGGCCTTCATCAATTAAAACAATATCTCCTGTTGAAAGAAATCTTCCTTGATAATTTGCAGGGATTCTATCAGTCACATTAAAGCGGCTGAAGGTTTCCTCTAAGCATTGTTTACGACTTGTTGCAGGAATTGATGTTCGATAAACCTCTTTATGGCCTTTATGTTCTCGGTACCTTGGAGTTTGAAAGATCGTTACATCATATTGCAGATTAGCTCTCTTAGTTAATACATTGATCATCATGAACCTCCAATTATTAGAATTTTATGCTTATTCTAATAATTAGCGATACCCTTTGTCAATTCCTCCATAGAAAGCACTCTTTTTTTGTCGAATCGCACTTTTTTTATCCAGACAGGATATTTCTTGTGAGAATTTAGCGAATCAAGTTGATGGGATAAAAAAAATAGGACCGATTGGGCCCTATTTTCCAGGATTTTATGAATATCGTTGAATAACATTTTGAATTTTTTGTTGTAAATACGGGATATCTGCATTTGTAACTGACAAGCGTACATTTGTCTCATCTGCCCCGATAGCCTCTGAGAACAAGCCTGATAACCCTCTTGCCCGTCGATCTACTTGGAACATAATATCAAGGTTACCATTCCCTGAGGGAAAGAAAACAACTTCTAATTCATCTAATTTGCCCCGAAATAATCCTGACGTTGGAACAAATTCAAATTCTTGAACAAATGGTAATCTTCCTCGTAATCGGCGCGGTGCTTCTTCACAATCGGCCTCCCGTATTCTAAAGCCTAATTGATCAATGGCAGAAAACACAGCAGACATTAACGGATTGGGAACCACTTTAAGATAATCCTTATCACTTGGATCGACACCGCCTTTAATATCAAGGCCCGTTGTTACCCAAACTTTCGATCTTCCAATCGAAAGAGGTGTATCAAATGGAAGCTGAAAGGAAAAGGGAATGTCTTTATTCTCATTCGCACGAATGACAAAAGGAGTTGTTAATCGGAACCGTTCGATCGCAGCCGTGACGGTATACTTTTTGTCATCTGACTCTCTTAAGTAGGTGGTATTCAGGGTTAGGTAAATCTCATCCACCTGCTGCTCCACCTTGCCTCCTTTAATTTCAACTACACCGTTAACTGTCTCACCCGGCATATACGTATCCTTTTCTAGTTTTGTGTCCACAGCTGCAGACCCTATTCCTACACTGGCAAATACTTTGTTAAAAAAAGACATGGTTTCTCCTCCTAGATTAAGTATGAATTGATTATTTCAGCTCTTATTTGGGCACAGTTTTCATATGCTGGTTCGATCTGCAAGAGCCTTCTAATTATGTGTTTAGCAGGGTTCGAAATGTTGAGTTCATCTTCCCAGCTTTTTTCATGGGTATCGTTTGAAAATGTAAAATTAGAATACAACAAAAACAATAGGAAATGTCCAAGTCCATAAAAATCCGCCTGGTAGGTAATCTCTTTACGCAAATGACTTTCCCTCGTTGACAAAACTTCATTTTCATGATGAAAATGTCTTCCCAATCCTAAATCAATTAGCCTAATGTTTGAGCCATCGGTAATGACATTGGGAATACGAATGTCTCTATGGATTATTTTATGGTTGTGCAAATATTCTAATGGTGTAAGTAATGCATTGACAATTTGGAAAGCCTCTTTTTCTGAGATTTTCCTACCTTCAGAAAAAATGAGCTGTTCGAAATTCATTCCCTCGATAAATTCCATCGTGTAAAAGGGAATGTTGTTATAGGTCCCTCCCGCAAAATACCTTGGAAACCCTGGATGATCAATTGATTCTAACAGTTCTTTTTCTAATTCAAAGTTTCTTCGTCCCGATTGTGTCAATCTTTTATGGAGACGCAAGGCTTTTAAAACCTTTTTCTGTTTGCATTCTAAATCATACACTAAATAACTATGACCATAACCACCTGCTCCGAGATGGGCTATCACCTGATAACGCCGAGCAATCAGTTCCTCTTTTGAAAAGGGTTTTTCAAATAAATTTGAAAAGAGTAAAGCGATTTTTTTAATCATCACTAAAAACCCGACTAACTGCTAAAAAAACTACTACTTTTATATTTCTTTTTATAATAATGATGTCCTAGGTTGTTGTGTTTATATTGATTCTTTTTCTTCCATGCATCACTTGAGGAACTATATTTGTGAGATGATTTGCTTCCGAAAATCATTTTAAGGATTTTTTTTAACAATTCATTTCCCTCCTCTGCTTAATAAATAATAATACGTATCCAAAAAGTAAAGGTTTCATCAATCGTGAATTTTATTTAAATATAATTCACAGATATATATAGACACAACAAAAAGCGAGCACTGAATGCTCGTCTTTCGTATTAATCTATGATAAAGGAAAAGACATATTTTCCTCTTCTTGACTAATTAACTTTTTATTCATCCTCTTCTTCTTCATCGATAATACTCTTCTCAATTAAATATTCGAAGGTTATGTCAGCAATTTCTTCCAATTCTTCTTCACTAGGAACGTATCCCCTTTTCACAAGCTCATGAAAGAAAAATTCGGCAATCTCCTCGGTATCAATAAATACTTCAATTTCTCTCATAGCATCGCCCCCTTTTTAGAGAATGTATGATGTACATGGCTTTTTCATGCTATTTACTTTGAAGAGCTAACGGAATATCAATTGATGGTGACCATTTATATTAGCCTTGGAAATTTTAAACAAGAATTGATGTCTTATTTTGATTGGACAAGCATAGGATGAATGAAAGAAACTTTCCAAGGGGTGATTCGATGTCAAATTTACAATTAAAATTAGAGGCATGGATAGATGATGTTAATCGGGAGGATGGTCTCACCCTCCAAATATTAGAGAAGTTTTTAGATGCAATGTTTTTTCTCATTAAATGGGCAGGTATCCCATTTGTTGTCTATTTACTATTTGAAATATCAAAATGGTAATTAGACATGGCTTTTGCCATCGTTACTGACCAGACTTTCTAATTTCCGGATAATTACTCGCATGACTTGATAATATTCCTGATCCTGAAACATTTCATATAAAATCCGGTAGTCATTAAATATGTCCAATAAATTATCGATTAGTTCCTTTTTATCTTTTTTTCTTTCAATTTCTTCAAATTCTGCTTTTCTAATCATGTTTTGGACTTTTGGATTTTCGACTACCTTTTCTTGCTTATTTACTAAGTATAGGAGCCCTAGTTTTTGAATAAATGTGTCAGCATTTTCAGCATCGGCTACCAGTGTCAATTCTTCTTCACCTGCTTCAAGCCATTCACCATCACTAACCCTTGATAGCTCATAAATGACATCTTCCCAGGCATCTTCCTTATAGCGCCAAATTTCTGTCCGGAAGCCTACGACTTTAAACAAGTCTGCGCCATAACCACTTACTTGAACTAGATCACCAAAGAAAAAACTATATTCGATGTCAATTTGTTCTTTCTCCATTACGACGCCATCAAATTCTGAGAGTAATTGTAAGGCGGATTCAATGAATAATCCGTCACTTTTATTTACTTCATATACATACTTCCCGTCTAGCCACTTTACATCTGTTAGTTTTCTAATTTTATTGGATAATTAATGTTTTACTATTAAGGGATTATCCCCTCTTGTGTAATAAAAAAATTAAACCCGTATACCATAATGGCACACGAGTTTAATTTTTTTTATCTTTTGCTTTATCTTCTGCTTTTGTATCTTGAACATTTGGATTGTTAATTTTATTATACAATTCGATTAGTCCCTTGGCTGCCTTCACCGGATCAAAAGTTCCTCTTTCACCATATTTTACTTTCACGATGAATTCACCTCGTAGTAAAATATGCAAGTGTTTCTTATCTGGTATCTTGTCTTATGCGAAAAATTCCCTCTTGAATTGAGATATAAATAGTGTAATAACTACCTATACTTAAATATTTCCTCTGAATTTAAGCGTTTCACTTCATAAAAAAATACTTGAATGAATTTTTTTGTATTTACTCGAGTTTGAGTTGCATGTATTGTTGTATTTTTTTGCAATTCCTTGATCCTTTGGTGGACGACGGTAAAATCAAAA
>Ga0209795_10000915_pt1 | contig 19905 bp, 20 predicted proteins | sample AgamicOrMarz_FD_187166 | JGI IMG/M metagenome (GOLD analysis project Ga0209795, IMG submission 187166) | Agave microbial communities from Guanajuato, Mexico - Or.Ma.rz (SPAdes) (version 2) | ecosystem: Host-associated > Plants > Phyllosphere > Phylloplane/Leaf | place: Guanajuato, Mexico...
CGCGCATTGCCTGCAGTTTCGGCACGGTGATCGCGTTCCGGCTCGCTTCCTGCAAATAGGTCATGGGTCGATCCGTTGAAAGAGGGGCGCGCGCCGCTTAAAGCGACGTGCCTTTGACAAAGAATTCCTTGCGGCCGCGCATGGTTTCGATGCGTTCGGCGAGCAGCGCAAGGTCCGCGTCGGAGTCGAGCGGATTCAGATGTTCGGCGTTGACCGTCAGCACCGGCGTGCGGTCGTAGTGATAGAAGAACTCGTTATACGCGTCGCAGAGCGCATGCAGATAGGCGTCGGAAATCTGCAATTCCATAGGCACCGCGCGCTTCTGAATGCGCGAGAACAGCACCTCGGGACTCGCCTGCAAATACACGACGAAGTCCGGCGCCGGCGCGCTCACTTCGAGGCGCGCGGCGAGCGCGCGGTACAAATGCCACTCGTCTTCCTGCAGCGTGAGACGCGCGAAGATGTCGTTCTTCTGCGTCATGAAATCGGCGATGAGCGGCGTGCCGGCCAGTTGCACCGCGTTCACGTCCTGCGCCTGCTGCGCGCGTTGCAACGCGAAATGCAATTGCGCGGGCAACGCATAACGCGTGGTGTCGCGATAAAAGCGTTCGAGGAAGGGATTGTCTTCGGGCCGCTCGAACAATTCCTGCATCGACCAGCGTTGCGCGAGACGCCGCGCGAGCGATGTCTTGCCGACGCCGATCGGCCCTTCGATCGCAAGATAGCCGAACGGAGGCCGCAATTGCGGCGCGGTGACGGTGAGTGGCGGTGAATTCATTCGCAGCGGCCTTTGCCGGCGTTGAGTGCGTTGAGCGTCGGGCACTGGCAAGGCCCTTTGACCTTCTCGATGCGTTGTTCGCGCACGCCGTCGAGCAGCGCGTCAGCGCGGCCATGCCGCGGAATGATCAGCGCGGCGTCGATCTCGACGAGCGGAACCAGCGCAAACGCGCGTTCGACAAGACGGGGATGCGGAACGATCAGATCGGCTTCGTCGATGGATTGATCGCCGAAGAGCAGGATGTCCAGATCGAGCGTGCGCGGTGCATTGCGAAAGGGCCGTTCACGGCCGAACTGATGCTCGATCTTGTGGCACAGCGCAAGCAGATGCCGCACGGGGAGCGTCGTGTCGATCTTCACGACACAGTTGAAATAGTCGTCACCGCCCGCGTCGATCGGGGCAGTGCGATACAGGCTCGACTTGGCGAGCACGGTGATGGTGTGCTGTTGTGCGAGGCACACCACCGCGTCTTTCAGGGTCTGGCGCGCGTCCCCGAGATTCGCGCCGAGGCCGAGATAAGCAACCGTCATGGCATAACTTCCTGCAACTATCGTTCGACGGCTTCAGCCGACGCTGCATGAACCAGCGCTGCGTTAGCGAACGCTGCTTCAGTCTTCGTGCGGGCTGTCGTGGCCCGCTTCGGCGTCTGTGCGTTCGGCTGGCGTGCCGCCCTCCATTCCGTCGCCCGGTTTGCGGTTTCTGGCGCCACCGCCGCGCCGCCGTCGTTTTCTGGGGCTTCGGTCCTTCCCGCCTTGCGTGAGCAATGCCTCACGCGCCGCGATGTCTCCTTCGATGAACTCCGTCCACCACGCTCCGACCGACTCGTCGAGTTCGCCCGATTCGCAGCGCAACAGGAGGAAATCATACCCCGCTCTAAATCTTTGGTGTTCCAGCAGCTTCAGCGCGCTTCTTCCCGAACGTTTTTCGAGGCGCAGCTGCAAGCCCCAGATCTCGCGCATATCGGACGAAAAACGCTTGTGGATAGCGAGTTTCTCGGTCTGCATGTCGAGCACTTCGTCCATCGCGCGATGCAGCGCGGGCACCGGATACTCGCCGTTCGCTTCGAATTTCTGCCAGCGCTGCTGCACGTCGTGCCACAAAAGTGTTGCAAACAGAAAACCCGGCGACACCGGTTTGCCGGCGCGCACGCGTGCGTCGGTATTGTTGAGCGCGAGCGTGATGAATTTTTCGCCGGTCGGCTGCTCGAGCACGACGTCGAGCAAGGGCAACAGTCCGTGATGCAGGCCTTCCTGGCGCAAGCGCTTCAGACAGGCGAGCGCGTGACCGGACAGCATGAGCTTCAGCATCTCGTCGAAGAGACGCGCGGCCGGCACGTTGTTGATGAGATCGGCCATTTTCGCGATCGGGTCGCGCGTCGCGTCTTCGATCTCGAAGTCGAGCTTGGCCGCGAAACGCACGACGCGCAGCATGCGCACCGGATCTTCGCGATAACGCGTGGCCGGATCGCCGATCATGCGCAACAGACGCGCGCGCACGTCGGCCATGCCGTTGTGATAATCCAGCACGGTCTCCGTGGCCGGATCGTAGTACATCGCGTTGATCGTGAAGTCGCGGCGCGTGGCGTCTTCGTGCTGCTCGCCCCACACGTTGTCGCGCAGCACGCGGCCGCTCGCGTCCACCGCGTGCGTGCGGCGATCGAGCTCGTCGCGCTTCAGGCGCCGCGGCGGCGCAGCGTCAGCGGCGGGCGGATCGACCAGCGCGCGGAACGTCGACGTTTCGATGATTTCCTGGCCGAACTGCACATGCACGATCTGAAACCGGCGGCCGATGATGCGCGCACGGCGAAACAGCTTCTGCACCTGCTCGGGCGTGGCGTCGGTCGCGACGTCGAAATCTTTCGGCTTGATGCCGAGCAGCAGATCGCGCACCGCGCCGCCGACGATAAACGCCCGGTGCCCCGCCTGCTGAAGCCCTTCGGTCACGCGAATCGCGTTGCGCGAGATCAGCGTGGGGTCGATGCCGTGCACGTCGTGCGGAATGATGACCGGCACGTCGGGGTCCGGCACCTGTGGTTTGGTGGACGCGCCGCCGCGAGCCGGCTTGCGGCGCGCGCGGCCCGCGCCCGCGGCGCCTTGTGCATGGTGTGCCGGTGCGCTGCCGGTTTCGTCTGCGTCGGCTTCAGCCGGCAGCGTGTCGTCGGCGGATGCTGTGTCCTGGCCGAATAGCTTGCGAATGAGTTTTTTGATCACTGGGGTTGAAAGAGTTCGAGGATGCGCCAGCCCTTGGCTTGTGCATGAGCACGCAATGTGTCGTCCGGATTGGTCGCGATTGGGTCGGTGACCTTTTCGAGCAGCGGAATGTCGTTGTGCGAATCGCTGTAGAAATAGCTGTGCTCGAAGTCGCTCCAGCTTTTGCCGAGCGACGCGAGCCATGCCTCGGTGCGCACGATCTTGCCTTCCTTGTAGCTCGGCGTGCCGGTGGGGCGGCCCGTGTAGGCCGAATGCGGCTGGCCGTCGACGGTTTCCGCTTCGCAGGCGATCAGCGTGTCCACGCCGAACGCGCTCGCGATGGGACGGGTGATGAATTCGTTGGTGGCCGTGACCACGCAGCACAGGTCGCCCGCTTCGCGGTGCCGCTTGACCAGTTCGACCGCCGCCGGAAGGATGGCCGGCGTGATCACTTCATGCATGTACTGCGCGTGAAAGTCCGCGAGTTGCGCGCGCGTGTACTTGGCGAGCGGCGTGAGCATGGCGATCAGATAGGCGTGAATGTCGAGCTTGCCGGCCTTGTAGTCGGCGTAAAAGCGGTCGTTGTCACGGGCGAAGTTTTCGGCGTCGACCATGCCGTGTTTCACCATGAAGCGGCCCCATTCGTGGTCGCTGTCGGTGGGAATGAGCGTGTGATCGAGGTCGAAGAGTGCGAGATTAGCCATGGGGGTCTATTTTACTTGAAGCGGCGGACGACGCGGCGGGGCCATCCTGGCCGGGGGAAGCCAGCATCGTGCGCAAGAGCGGCAGCGTGACCGCGCGCTTCTGTTCGAGCGAGAAGCGGTCGAGCGCGTCGAGGAGCGCCATCAGGCTCGGCATGTCGCGGCGAAAGTGCGTGAGCAGATAGGCGGGCACGTCGTCGGCGAGCATGATGCCGCGCTCGCGGGCCGCGTGCTTCAGCACGGCGGCTTTGCCTTCGTCGGGCAAGGGCGCGAGATGGAACACGAGGCCCCAGCCGAGCCGCGTGCGCAGATCTTCGCGCACCGTCATGCCGATCGGCGGCGCGTTGCCGGTGGCGACGAGCGCGCTGGTCGGATGCGCGCGCACCTCGTTGAAGAGATTGAACACGGCGACCTGCTGCGCGGCGGAGAGGCCGTCGCAATCGTCGATTGCATACAGCGCGACGCGCGGATCGAAACTGAACGCGGCGAGGCTGCTTTGCGGACCGGCGAAGCGCGCATGTCCGCGCGGCGCTTCGTGCACGAGTGCTTGCAGCAGGTGTGTGCGGCCGCTGCCCGCTTCGCCCCAGATGTAGAACGTGCGATCGGCGACCGGCCCGGCGGCGAGCGCGCTATCGAGCTCACGCAGGCGCGTGACCAGCTCGGCGTTAGCGCCGGCGAAAAAATTGTCGAATGTCGATGGCGGCGGCGTGCCGAGATCGAGCGTCAGTTGACGAAGCACAGTAGGTTAATGCCGAAAGTAAGGCTGAAGCCGCGAAGTGTCCCGCTGAGCCGGGACGCCGGAGCAGAACATCAATTGTTATAGAGCGTGCTTTGCAGATAGCTTTGCCGCAACTCGCGCATCGCCACCGACAGAATCGCGCTGACCGGCAGCGCGAGCAGCACGCCGAAAAAGCCGAACAACTGCCCGAACGCGAGCAGCGCGAAGATAACCGCGAGCGGGTGCAGGCCGATTCGCTCGCCGACGAGACGCGGCGTGAGATAAAAGCTTTCCACGATCTGCCCGACGCCGTAAATCAGCGCGACCGCGCCGAAGCCGTACCAGTTGCCGAACTGCAGCAGCGCCGCGAGCAGCGCAAGCGCAAGACCGGTCGCGAAGCCGATATACGGAATGAACACGGCGAGCCCCGTGAAAATGCCCACGGGCAACGCAATCTCGAAGCCGGCGATGCTGAGCGCGGCCGCGTAGAACACGGCGAGCACGCCCATCACGAGCAACTGGCCGCGCAGGTATTGCGACAGCATCTGATCCATGTCGCGCGCGAGTTGCAGCGTCTTGTCGAGCCAGCGCCGCGGCACCACGCTCTGCATGCGCAGCAGCATGCGGTTCCAGTCGTAAAGCAGATAGAACAGCACGAGCGGCACCATCACGAGATTGCCGACCACGGTCATCATGACGTTGCCGCTCGTCACGATCGACGTCCACGCATACCGCGCGACCGTCTGCGCACTGCCTTCGAGCTGGCCCATCACCATGTCGCGCACGCTCGCGAAGTCGAGCGAATCGGCGAGCCCGAGCATCGCCAGCTTGGGTTGCAGCCACGCATTCACATGCGCGAAGAGCTGCGGCACCTGCTGCCGCAACTGCGGCCCTTCCTTCTGGATGACGGCGAACACGAGCAGCACCAGCAGCGTCATCAGCAACGTGAAAAGCAGCATCATCAGCAAGGCGGCGAGTGCGCGCGGCACGCGCCGGCGCACCATCCACGCGACGCCGGGCTGCAGGATGTAGGCGAGAATCGCGCCGAGCAGAAAGGGTGTGAGGACCGGACTCAGCAGCCACAGCAGAATGCCGACGCCGAGCGCAATGGCGAGCCAGATGAAGGCGCGGCGCTGCACCGGAGTCAGTATCGAGGAATTCTGTTGCAAAGTTGTTTCCCTGGTGTCGTCGGAACCGGATGATCAAATTCCAGCCAGCCGGCCGGCAACTCTCTATGGGACCGGAGTAAGCGCTGAAGCGCCAACTCTCGATCGGCATCGGGTAAAATCGCATTTTACCGACCTTCGAGCGCTCCCCCCATGAATCAACCGAAATCCGCCCCGAATTCCACTGATTCGGCCCAAGGTCTGTCGTATCGGGACGCTGGCGTGGACATCGACGCGGGCGACGCTCTCGTCGACGCAATCAAGCCCTTTGCCAAAAAGACGATGCGCGACGGCGTGCTGGGCGGCATCGGCGGATTCGGCGCGCTGTTCGAGGTGCCGAAGCGGTACAAGGAACCGGTGCTGGTGTCGGGCACGGACGGCGTGGGCACGAAGCTGCGCCTCGCGTTTCAGTTGAACAAGCACGACACCGTGGGCCAGGATCTGGTCGCGATGAGCGTGAACGACATTCTCGTGCAAGGCGCCGAGCCGCTCTTTTTCCTCGACTACTTCGCGTGCGGCAAGCTGGACGTCGGCACGGCGGCGACCGTGGTCAAGGGCATCGCTTATGGTTGCGAACTGGCGGGCTGCGCGCTGATCGGCGGCGAAACCGCTGAAATGCCGGGCATGTATCCCGACGGCGAGTACGATCTGGCGGGCTTCGCGGTCGGCGCGGTCGAAAAGAGCAAGATTATCGACGGCAGCACGATCGCCCCCGGCGACGTCGTGCTGGGCCTCGCTTCGAGCGGCATCCACTCGAATGGTTTTTCGCTCGTGCGCAAGATCATCGAGCGCGCGCAGCCCGATCTGAACGCGGATTTCGACGGCCGTTCGCTCGCCGACGCGTTGATGGCGCCCACGCATATCTACGTGAAGCCGCTCCTCGCGCTGATGCAGCAGATCGCCGTGAAGGGCATGGCGCACATCACGGGCGGCGGGCTCGTCGAAAACATTCCGCGCGTTTTGCGCGAAGGTCTGACGGCCGAACTCGATCATCGCGGCTGGCCGCTGCCGCCGCTGTTCTCGTGGCTGCAAAAGCACGGCGGCGTCGCGGACGCGGAAATGCATCGCGTGTTCAATTGCGGGATCGGCATGGCAGTCGTCGTGTCCGCTGCGGACGCGGATGCCGCGATCGGTCTGTTGTCGGCGGCCGGCGAGCAGGTCTGGAAGATCGGCGTGATTCGCGAAAGCGCCGCGGGTGAAGCGCAGACGGTTGTGGTTTAAAAGGTCGGTGGTTCGCGCGGCGTTGCGATGGATTGCGCCGCGCGGGCTGTGATTTGCCGGCTTGCTTTCGTCGGCTCGCTTTCACGCTTTTCGCGCCTCGCGGCGTTGCTTCATATCCCGCGCTTTACGCTTGACGCTTTACGTCAACGCTTCAATCACCTCTAGCACGCGCGCCGTTGCTTCTCGATCGCAGCAGTCCACCACCACCCGCTCGTCCATGCTGCGCAGCCATGTGAGCTGCCGCTTGCACAATTGCCGCGTCGCGAACACGCCTTTGTCGCGCATCGTCGCATAGTCGACCGCGCCGTCCAGATATTCCCAGACTTGCCGGTAGCCGACGCAACGCATCGACGGCATCTCGGGCGACAGATCGCCGCGTTCCCTCAGCTTCACCACTTCATCGACGAAACCGTTTTCCAGCATCGCGTCGAAACGCCGCTCGATGCGCGCGTGCAGCACGCTCCGGTCGGAAGGCTCGAGCGCGACCGGCACGAAGCGCCAATCGGCCGCGGCATCGTCGGTGCGCGCGGGAGCGGCCAGCAGCGTCGACATCGCCTCGCCGGTCAGCATGAATACTTCGAGCGCGCGCTGGATGCGCTGCGAGTCGTTGGGTGCGAGGCGCGCGGCTGTCGCGGGATCGACGGCGGCGAGGCGCGCATGCAGCGCCGGCCAGCCGTCGCGCGCGGCGTCGGCGTCCAGTTGCGCGCGCACGTTGGCGTCGGCGGCGGGCAAGTCGTTGAGCCCCTGCGTGAGCGCCTTGTAGTACAGCATCGTTCCGCCCACCAGCAGCGGCAACCGGCCGCGCGCGTGGATCTCGGCCGTGAGGCGCAACGCGTCGGCGCGAAATTCGGCGGCTGAGTAGGCGTTGGCGGGGGCGACGATATCGATCAGATGATGCGGCGCGATCGCGCGTTCTTCGGCGGTCGGCTTCGCGGTGCCGATGTCCATCTCGCGATAGACGAGCGCCGAATCGACGCTGACGATTTCGATCGGGCGCTGGGCGGCTAATGCCAAAGCAGCCGCGGTCTTGCCGGAGGCGGTCGGGCCGAGTAGGCAGGGGATGGGCGTGGGGGGGCGGGCGGTCATGGGCGGGCCGGCGGGGGGCAAGCGGGGGCTGGGGGCGGGGGCTGGGGGTGTGGAGGGCGTTGCGTGCGTGGAGCGCATCAGGTGCGTTGCGGGCGTCGGGAGCATCGAGGGCGCCAAAGGCATGAAGGGCGTTAAGCGCATCGAGCGCATCAGGCGCATTGAGAACATCAGGCGCATTGAGAACATCAGGCGCATTGAGAACATCAGGCGCATCGAAGGCATCAGGCGCATCGAAGGCATCGAGGGCGTCGCGGGCATCAAGAGCATCGAGGGGTTGAGGCGCATCGAGAACTTCGCGGGCGTCACGCGCATCAAGACCGTCGAGCGGACCGAGCGCACAAAGCACATCGAGCGCATCAAGAGCATGAGGCGCATCGGGAACATCGCGGGCGTCGCGCGCATCAGGACCATCGAGCGGACAAAGCGTACAAAGCACATCGAGAACATCAGGCGCATCGACAACATCAGGCGCATCGACAACATCGAGAACATCGCGGGCGTCGCGCGCGTCAAGACCATCGAGCCCACCACGCGCACCAAACCCCCCACCGTCACTGCCCGCGCATGAACAGCCGATCGAGATCGGACAGCGTCAATTGATACCACGTCGGACGCCCGTGATTGCATTGATCGGCACGTTCGGTCGCCTCCATCTGGCGCAGCAGCGCGTTCATTTCATCGAGCGTGAGACGCCGGTTCGCGCGCACCGCGTGATGGCATGCGAGCGTGCCGAGCAGTTCGTGCTGACGCTCGGTCAACACACGCGAGCCGCCGTACGCGTGCAGATCGGACAGCACCGCGCGCGCCAGCGCCTGCAAATCGGCGTCTTTCAGCAACGCCGGCACCGCGCGGATGGCGAGCGTGGTCGGCGACAGCACGGCGAGATCGAAGCCGAGTGCGTCGAGCGTGTCGCGCTCTTCATCGACGGTGCCGATTTCGACCGCATCGGCCTGCATCGTCTGCGGAATCAGCAACGGCTGCACCGGCTGCACGGCGATCGTGCGATCGGCCAGCGCATTCTTGAACTGCTCGTACAGAATCCGCTCGTGCGCGGCGTGCATATCGACGATTACGAGCCCGTGCGCATTCTGCGCGAGCACATAGATGCCGTGGATCTGGCCGAGCGCGAAGCCAAGCGGCTGGTCGTCCGCGGGATTGAAGGTGGGCGAGGCATAGGACGCCGACGTGTTATACGGCGACGCGCCTTCGGCGGCGGAATCGCGTGCTTCGAAAAGCGTCGCGCCTTGCTGCGCGACCCCGCTGTTGTCCTTGCGGCCGAACAGCGCGTCGTAGAAAGCGAGCGGCTGCGCGACGGGCAGCGTGCCCTGCGTCATGCGCGACTGGCGCATCCAGGTGTTGCCGGGCTGCGACGCGTTGAAGCCGCTGCTTGCCGGGCCGCTCGATGCGTTCCCACCGAAGCCGCCTGCACCGGTTGCGGCTGACGCTGACGCGCCAAACCCCGCTCCGCTAATGGGCGACGCGCCAGACGGCGACGTGCCAAAGGACGACGCCCCAAACGCCGGCGTCCCCAACGAAACGCCTCCGCCCGCCGACGCCTGCAAATGCGCCGCATGGCCGCCCGCCGTCGTTTCGGGCGACGCGCCCGCATGACGCGCCAACGCCCGCTGAACCGCGTGAAAAACGAACTGATGAATCGAGCGCGAATCGCGGAAGCGCACTTCGATCTTCGACGGATGCACGTTCACGTCGACCGCTTCGGGCGGCAGATCGAGAAACAGCACATACGACGGATAACGATCGCCGTGCAGCACGTCTTCATAGGCGGCGCGCACCGCGTGCGTGAGCAGCTTGTCGCGCACGAAACGGCCATTGACGAAGAAGTACTGCTGATCCGAGCGCCCGCGGCTCGCGGTCGGAAGACCCGCGCAACCGTAGACGGCGAGCGGACCGGCCGACTCGTCGAGCGGCAGATGAGCAGTCGCGAAAGTTTCGCCGAGTATCTTCGCGACCCGCACCGGCGGTTCGCTCGCGTTCCAATGCTCGACCGCCTTGCCGTTATGCAGCACCGAAATCGCGACGTCCGGACGCGCCAGCGCGGCGCGTCGAATCTGCTCGAGACAATGTCCGAGTTCGGTCTGTTCGCTCTTCAGGAATTTGCGGCGCGCCGGCGTGTTGAAGTACAGCTCGCGCACTTCGATCGTGGTGCCTTGCGTGCCTGCGGCGGGGCTCAGCACACCCGTTTGCGCATCGACGCGCATCGCGTGCGGCGCATCGGCCGTGCGGCTCGTGATCGTCATTTGCGCGACCGATGCAATCGACGCGAGCGCCTCGCCGCGAAACCCGAGCGTGGCCACTGCCTCGAGTTCGGCGAGCGAGCCGATCTTGCTGGTCGCGTGGCGCATCAACGCGAGCGCCAGTTCGTTCTCGGGAATGCCGCAGCCGTCGTCGGTAATCGAAATACGTTTGACGCCGCCTTCATCGAGCATGATGCGCAACGTCTGCGCGCCTGCGTCGAGTGCGTTTTCCAGCAACTCCTTCACGACCGATGCCGGCCGCTCGACCACCTCGCCGGCGGCAATCTGGCTGATAAGCTGATCGGGCAGCGGCTGGATCGCGCGCAGCGGCCGCGGCGCGGGCGTGCCCGGCGCACTCGGCGTGCTCTGTGTGCTGGCAGCAGCGGCGGAGGCGTCGGCGCGGGCGGGCGTTTCGGGGAATTCGGACATGGCGAAATTATAGCGATTCGGCGCGGCCGTCCTGGAATGGCGTAAACGTGCCGGAGATTTTCCAGGATCGACCGGGCACTTTCTGTATCATGACGCGGTCAATTTGCGGGGTCGGCGACGCTTGCCGCGATCGCCAGTAAAACTCCGCCGGATTTTCCCGCCACGCTCATTTTCGCTTGATAAAGGACGCTTTTTGGACACGCTGCTACATCTCGCCAACCTCGTGCTGCACATCGACAAGTTCCTTGGGGAATTCATCCACGTGTACGGCGCCTGGGTCTATGCGGTCCTTTTCCTGATCGTGTTCTGCGAAACGGGGCTTGTGATTCTGCCGTTTCTGCCGGGCGATTCGTTGCTGTTCATCGGCGGCGCGTTTTGCGCGGCTGGGCAGATGAATCTCGGTTTGCTGATTCTGCTGCTGTTCGTCGCGGCAACGACCGGCAATACCGTCAACTACATGATCGGACGAGCGATCGGCCCGAAGGTTTTCAACTCGCGCATTCCCATGCTCGAGCGTTTCCTGGATCGGCGCGCGCTGCAGAAAACGCACGACTTCTATGAAAAGCACGGCGGCAAGACGATCGTGCTCGCGCGCTTCATTCCGGTGGTGCGCACGTTTGCGCCGTTTGTCGCCGGTGCGTCGGAGATGACGGTCAGCCGGTTTCAGCTTTTCAATATCGCCGGTGCGCTGTTCTGGGTGTTGCTGCTCGTACTGCTCGGCTATTTCTTCGGCAACATTCCGTTCATCCGCCAATACCTGAATGTGATCGTGCTGGTCGGCATTGGCGCGGCGATTGTGCCGGTCGTGCTCGGCGCGCTGTGGAAGATGACGCGCAAGAACGCGTCGAAACCGAGCTAAACCGGCATCGCTCGGATAGCCCGCTAAGGTTTCTGCATGAACAAAACGGCGTCGCGATTTTTCGCGACGCCGTTTTTATTTTGCGGGACCGCCGACACGTTAAGGACGCGGCGGTTCACATCGGCAAATGAGATTCCGTGTACGGCGATGTCGGGATGACGAGCGCTTTGTCCGCGCTTGCTTTCGCGAGCACGTTGCGACGGCTGCGACTGCTCCAGACAAACGCGGCAACGACAGCGAGCGCGTACGCCGCGCTACGCGTAAAAAACGCCGTCGACGTGCTGAACTGGCCATAACGGGTTCGGGCGTCCGCGAACACGAGAAAGGTGAGGGCCGCGTCGAGCAGCACCGCGGCGAACACGAGCGCGGCAAAGACGCGCGAACCGTTTAGCGCAGCGCCCGGTATCAGACGATTACACAGATGGCATGCAACCAGCACGATTGCCAGCAACGCAAGATTCGAGGCGAGATCGAACAGAAAATTGGTCATATCGATGGAATGAAAGCGCCGCACGTTGCGGTGTTGCGAGAGCGTCTGCCTGCGCTGCTTGACAGCGGCTGAGTCAGACTGCGGCGATCATTGCACGTCTTTATGTCTCAATAAATGCTGACGTTCGGAGTCCGTAGCGTTGTCGGAATGTGCGAAGTTGCGTTGGTGAACGGGCGTTGGGGTGCTGTGGAAAAGTGCAGAGAGTTGAGCGGAGGCTTCTGCTTTTTGGGCTTTGCTTGGACTTGGGTTCGGGCTTGGGCGTTTCTGGAGCGAGCAGAGAAACTGCGACGCAAAAAGAAAAGGGCTTACGACGCTGACGCGTGTAAGCCCTTGAATCTTTTGGTAGGCCGTACGGGATTCGAACCTGTGACCAACGGATTAAAAGTCCGCTGCTCTACCAGCTGAGCTAACGACCCAAAAGAGAAGCGAAATTATATCGACGGCCCGAAGGGGCTGTCAACCCATTCCGCGCATCCGCCAATGACTGTGCAAAGCAATCCGGATAGTGAAAAGCCCGGGCTTCCGATGTGGAGACCCGGGCTTTCCAGCGAGAGGCGCGCGTGACTATCTTTCTGACACATTGCAGACACTGCGCGTTACAGCCGACGACTCAAGCGACAACTCAAGCAAAAACTCAACCGCTCAACGATCAACTACACCAAGGCGACGACAACCAAACCGCCTACTTGATCTGCGACAGCTTGCTCTGTGCGGACTGTGCGACGTCCGAGCCGCCGTATTGCGCGACGATCTGCTCGAGCGTCTTCTTGGCCGCAGCCTTCTGGCCTTGCTCGAGCTGATTGTTCGCAATCGCGAGCAACGCCTCCGGCGCCCGCGGATGCTGCGGATAGTTCTTCACGACACCCTGCCAGGTCGCCGTCGAGCCCTTGTAATCGCGCAGCGCATACAGCGCGTTGCCGAGCCAGTACTGCGCGGTCGGCTGATACGGACTGCTCGGAAACTTGGCGATGAAGCTACGGAACGACGCCGCCGCGTTCTTGAAGTCGCCGTTGCGGAACTGCTGTGAAGCCGCATTGAACGCATCGGTTTCGCCCGGCTGAACTTCCCCCTGGACACCATCGACCGTTTGCTGCTGCGGCTCGAATTTCTTCAGGCGCGTGTCAAGGTCGGTGTAGTAGTCCTTCTGCTGTTTTTGCAGCGTGGCGAGCTGATTGCCCATGTCCTCGTTCTGCCCGCGCAGCGTCGCGACCTGCTGATTCAACTGGTCGAGACGGTTGGACTGATCGAGGATCGTGCGCTGCGCTGCCGACAACTGGCTCGACAGACTATCGGTCTTCGCCCGCAGATCGAGAATGGCCTGGCGGGCCTGATCGTCGTCGAAGATGCCGGCGTGCGCCGGCACAGCCGTAAAGACCGTGCCCGCGACGCAGGCCGCTGCGGCAAATCGCAGCCAGGAGAAACGATGCGTCATTCGGCTCATCACCCGTTACTTACTGTTGGTACACGAGGTCGGCGCGGCGGTTCTGTGCCCACGACGATTCGTCATGACCCGTGGCTTGCGGCTTTTCCTTGCCGAGGCTCACGGCTTCCATTTGCGAGTCCGTCACGCCCATCAGCGACAGCGAACGGCGCACAGCTTCAGCACGCTTCTGGCCGAGTGCCAGGTTGTACTCGCTCGTGCCGCGCTCGTCGGTATTGCCCTGGATCAGCACGTGGCGTTGCGGATGGCTCTTCAGGTACTGCGAGTGTTGCTGGAGCAGCGACTGATAGTCGTCCTTCACCGAGTAGCTGTCGAAGTCGAAGTAAATGCTGCGCTTCGCGAGCGGGCTGTTCGGGTCGTTCAACGGATCGACGTTCACTTGCGCGACATCGTTCGGGTTCGGCTGCGTCGAGACTGCGCCGCCCTTGTTAGCGTTTTCGTCGAGCTTGACGCCCGAGTGACACGCGGCCAATGCGCCGACCATGAGGACTGCAAATGCGAAGCGAAGTTTGGACATCATTTTGTACTCTCCTTGTGTTATTGCATCAGTTATTGCGTCAACGTTATTGCATGAAAGGGCCCCAGGACGGCTCGCGTACGCTGCCTCCCTGCACTGACAGGACCTGCCGGGTGCGACCGTCGGTCGAAACCGCGGCCAATACGCCACGGCCGTTCACCTGAGTGGCGTAAAGAATGTACTGACCGTTTGCCGCGAAGCTCGGCGATTCGTCATGTGTCGTGTCCGTCAGGCCCGTGGCGGTTCCGCCTTGCAAGTCCTGGATATACAGCTTGAAGCCGCCGCCGACGCGCGAAATATACGCGAGTTGCTTGCCGTCCGGGCTCACGCGCGGGCTCGTGTTGTAGCTGCCGGTGAACGTGACGCGCTGTGCGCCGCCGGCGCTTTCGCCTTGCGCCGACATCTTGTAGATCTGCGGTTGGCCGCCGCGGTCGCTCGTGAAGTAGATCGACTGGCCGTCGGGCGAGAAGGTCGGCTCGGTGTCGATCGAGCTGCCCTGTGTTAGACGGCGCAGGCCGCTGCCGTCCGCATTGACCGCGAAGATCTGCGTGTTGCCGGTGCGCGAGAGCGCGACGGCGAGCGTGCGGCCGTCCGGCGACCATGCGGGCGCGCTGTTATTGCCCTTTTGATCGGACACGACGATGCGGCGGCCCGTAGGCAGATCGTGAATATAGACGATCGGCTTCTTCTTCTCGAACGAAACGTAAGCGACCTTGGTGCCGTCAGGCGACCATGCCGGCGAGATGATCGGCTCGGGGCTCGACAGCGCGATGTGCGCGTCCTGGCCGTCCGAATCCGAAATTTGCAACTGATAGCGGTTGCCGCTCTTGATGACATACGACAGCCGCGTGGCGAACGCGCCGCGGCCGCCCATCAGCTTGGCGTAGATGTAGTCGGCCACTTTATGCGCGCTCATGCGCAGGCCGCTTTCCGGGCTCACCAGCACGAGGCCGCCGAGACTTTCGCCCTTGACCGTGTCGTACAGCTTGAAGCGCACTTCGTACTGGCCGTTCGGCAGGCGGTTCACGCTGCCGGCCACGAACGCATTCGCGCCCTTCGCCTTCCAGCTTCCGAGATCGACGGAAGCCGTTTCGGGAACGGGCGCAGAACCCGCGTCGATGTTGGTGAATTTGCCGCTGCGCTGCAGGTCCTGACGCACGATGGTGCTGACCTGCTGCGGCGAGTTCGCTTCATTGGCGAAGTTCGCCGTTGCGATCGGAAACTGGGTGGACCCGACGCCCGTGACGAGCACGTTGAGTTGCGCGTTCGCGGCGCCGCCGGCGGCGATCAGGCACGACGCTACAAGTGTCCGCAGGCCTAGCTTGGTCATCAAACTCATGCTGTATGGATTCCCCAAAAACGGTTTTACTAAAGCTTCGCGACAGCAGACAGACCGGAAAACGACTATTTCGTTCCCGAGTGCGCCGCGCCGAAAGGGGCGCGGGGCCTGCTGTCACCCACTGTCAGGCTGCCGTCAACCGGCCGGCCGCAACGTGATCCTGAAACTCCCCGGCGTTTTTCCGTCGATGTCCTGAGGCATCGGATCGGAACGCTGAACGGCTCGCAGCGCGGCATCGTCCCACGCCGCATTGCCGCTGCTGTGCGCGATCGTCGCGCTCAACAGCGTGCCGGTCGGCGAGCAACGAACGGCGATCACGGTCTCGAGACCCTCGGTCTCGCCACCCCACGAAATGTTCGGCCGCACCACGCGCCGAACCTTGTCCGCATAACCGGGCGATGTCGCATTGCCGCCCGAGCCGCTGCCCGTGCCGCTCTTGCCGAGGCCATTGCCGGTCGAGCCCGGAGGCCCTGCCATGCCCTGCATTTGCGCGAGGCGCGCGCGACGTTCGGCGTCGAGTTTCTTCGCCTGCGCCGCGGCTTCCGCTTGCGCCTTTGCCTTGGCCGCCTTCTGCGCATCAGCCTTCTTCTGCGCTTCGGCTTCGGCCTGTTTCTGCTGTTCGTCCTGCTGTTCTTTCAGTTGCTGCTTTTTCTGCTCGGCCAGTTGCTGTTGCTTGAGCTTGTCCGCCTGTTGCTGCTGTTGCAGTTGTTTCTGCTTCGCCGCCGCGGCCTTCTGCGCAGCCAGTTGCGCCGCCTGTTCGGCCGCGAGTTGCTGCTCGCGCTTCGCCTCGGCTTCCTGCTGAGCCTGGAGCTTCTGCTGACGCTGCTGTTCCGCGAGTTGCGCCTCGCGCGCCGCTTCCTGCTGCTTGCGCTTCTTTTCCTGCAACGCGATGTCGGCCTGTTCGTCGGGCGCCGGCGGAGCAGGCGCAACAGGTACGGGCGGCGGCGTGACCGGGCGCGGAATCACGCTGTCCGGCACCTCGGTCCACAGTTCCGCTTCGGCACCTTCGGGACGCTGTCCGGCACCTCGGTCCACAGTTCCGCTTCGGCACCTTCGGGCGTGCTGTTTTGCCACTGGATGCCGTGATACAGGAAGAACCCGAGCAGCGCATGCATCACCAGCGCGAACGCAAAGGCTCGCCCGGTGCCGCGTTCACGCGGTGGCTGGAGCGGATAGTCGGTGTTCTTACGGATCATTGCGATTTGACGAGCAATCCAACGCGTTTGACGCCGCGAGCCTTGAGCTCGGACATCACATTCATCACGACTTCATACTTCACGGTCTTGTCGGCGGCGATCACGACAGGCTGATCGGGATGCGACTGCGCGCGGTCGGCGATGAAGCCGTTAAGCCCGGCTTTCGTCATGTCCTCCTGCTGCTGCGCGCCCGCGTCGTCCTTGTACTTGACGCTCATGTTGCCGTCCGCGCGAATGTTGACGATCACGGGCGGCGTTTGCTGCTGCGGCGCGGCGCCGCCGACTGTCGGCAGATTGACGATGGACGGCGCGACGAGCGGCGCGGTCACCATGAAGATGACGAGCAGCACGAGCATCACGTCGATATACGGCACGACGTTGATGTCGGACATCGCGCGGCGCGAGCGGCCGCCGCGCATGCTGGAGGAGCGAGAGCCTGCCATCGTGGACTCCTTAGTGCGCCTGGCGCTGCAAGATGTTCGAGAACTCTTCGATGAAGGTCTCGAAGCGGATCGCCAGACGGTCGATGTCGTGCGCGTAGCGGTTATACGCGACCACGGCGGGAATCGCGGCAAAGAGGCCGATCGCGGTGGCGGTCAATGCCTCGGCGATGCCTGGCGCGACGTTCGCAAGCGTGGCCTGCTGCACGTTGGCGAGTCCGCGAAACGCATTCATGATCCCCCAGACGGTGCCGAACAGACCGATATACGGGCTGACGGAACCGACCGACGCGAGAAACGCAAGATTCGCTTCGAGCACGTCCATTTCACGCTGGAACGCAGCACGCATTGCACGGCGCGCGCCGTCGAGAATTGCGCCCGGGTCGTTCAGGCGTTTCTCCTTGCCCTTGAGAAATTCGCGCATGCCGGATTCGAAAATTCGCTCCAGCGCGCCGATGGTGTGACGGTTATTCGCAGCACTTTGATACAGCGCCTGCAGGTCGCCGCCCGACCAGAAATCGCGTTCGAAACGCTCAGTTTGCGCGCGCGCCCGGCGGATCGCAAACCACTTGCGGAAGATGAAAGTCCACGACAACAGCGACAGCAGCAGCAGGAGGGCCATGACGGCCTGCGCCAGCAGGCTCGCATTGAGTACGAGAGAAACGATCGACAGATCTTGTGTAGTGTTCATAAAGGTTCGTTTTATCGTCCCGAAAGGGGGCGTCCGGCTTTGCAAGGCCACACGAAGCTTGCCGTGAGCAAAACGGAAGCTTCGGCGGTGACGCAAGCCGAACCATGCTTTGTGCTGCTTGATCGATGCGAGTTCACTGGCGCCGTAACAACGGGAGTCAGCCTGCGTTCGTTGACACGCCGCCCTCGCTGACGCCGGGTCCGCGCCGCAAAGCGGCCAGCACCGGCGAAGGAATCGCGGCGGGGCGCAGCGCTGTGCGCTCGACGCAGCCGACCCGGATCGAGCCGGTAGCAAGCAACGTGCCGTCGCGCCACGCTTCCTGCACGAAGTCGACGGATGCCTTGCCAAGGCGCTCGATGCGGCTGACGACTTTCACCACGTCGTCGAGACGTGCCGGCGCCCGATAATCGACCGCCGTGCTACGGACGATGAAAATGGCGCCCGTTTCGTCGGCGAGCCGGTTCTGGTCGATCCCGCAGGCGCGTAGCCATTCGGTGCGCGCCCGTTCAAAGAACTTCAGGTAGTTCGCGTAAAACACGATGCCGCCGGCGTCGGTATCTTCGTAATACACGCGGATGCCCCACGTGTGGCCGATTTCCGCGCCTGGCTGGCTTGTCGTCATATTCATGCGGCGCATTTTACCGGAACGCACACCGCGAGGTCTGTTTCAAGATGTGCGCGCGGCCTGGCGGGCCTCAGCCGCGATGAACGCTCAAACCGGCGAACGATTGCGCGACCGGCATCAGTTCGATCGTGTTGATGTTGACGTGCGCCGGGCGCGTGGCGATCCAGTAGATCGAATCGGCGATGTCCTCGGCCGTGAGCGGCTGCACGTTCTCGTAGACCTTGCCGGCCTTCTGGTCGTCACCGCGGTATCGCACGTTCGAGAACTCCGTGCCGCCGCACAGGCCTGGCTCGATGTCGGTCACGCGCAGCGCGGTGCCGGCAAGGTCGGCACGCAGATTCAGGCTGAACTGCCGCACGAATGCCTTCGTCGCGCCGTAGACGTTGCCGCCCGGATAAGGCCAGTGGCCCGCGACCGAGCCAAGGTTGAAGACATGGCCGCGGTTGCGCTCGACCATGCCTGGCAACAGCGCATGCGTGACCTGAACGAGCCCGGTGCAGTTCGTTTCGATCATCGTCTGCCATTCGTCCAGGCTCGCTTTATGAGCCGGCTCCACGCCGAGCGCGAGGCCGGCGTTGTTGACGAGCACGTCGATGGCGGCGAAGTCGGCCGGCAAAGAGGCGGGCACCGCCTCGACGGCCGCGCGGTCGCGCACGTCCAGCTCGTAGGGCAGGAGAGCGTCGCCGAGTTCGTCGGCGAGCGCTTGCAGGCGGTCCTTGCGGCGGGCGGTGGCGACGACGCGGTGGCCGCCTTTCACGAAGGCACGAGCGATGGCGGCGCCGAATCCTGCGGACGCCCCGGTGACGAACACGATCATTGCAGTTCCCTGGTCGGTAGGAGAGAAAGGCCCCAAGCCTACTTCCAATGCGGCGCTGCGGCAAGGATCAACGAGCCGGAGGAGTCGCGTCGCGAGAACTGCGCAGCCGCCGCGCGACAGGCTTTCGCGGCACGGTTCGGCACTGCCTGTCGGGCCTTCTGCCGGGTCTTTTTCGGCGCCCTTTGCGGCGGCCGAAAGCCGGTTGCCTATTCGATCCTCTTCCAATAAACTAACGCGCTCATCCCTGCGTGACTGGCGATAGAACCGGTTTTGACAATCGGGTTCAAGGTGGAAAAACCCACCGTGAAGCGCGGGGTGCCGTTTTGCCGTTCGCCTGGGCAGCCGTGATCCGCGCGCATTCATCTGCGCTGACGGTGGCTGTCCTGCCTCGCGTGTGCGGCGACTCTTCCTCCGCCACGTCAGGCCAAGCCCAGCCGCCAGCAGCGCCGCGTACCCTCTACGCAAGATTCGGCGCACGATCCGGTCAACCTGAAAACACTCAACGGAATCCGTATGTTTGACAGAGCCCAAAGCACCATCGCCAACGTCGACCCTGAACTGTGGAAGGTGATCGAGCAGGAAAACCGCCGTCAGGAAGAGCACATCGAACTGATCGCGTCGGAAAACTACACGAGCCCGGCTGTGATGGCTGCGCAAGGCTCGCAACTCACCAACAAATACGCCGAAGGTTATCCGGGCAAGCGCTACTACGGCGGCTGCGAATATGTCGACGTGGCCGAGCAGCTTGCGATCGACCGTGTGAAGCAACTGTTCGGCGCCGAAGCCGCCAACGTGCAGCCGAACTCCGGCTCGCAGGCGAACCAGGGCGTGTTCTTCGCGATGCTCAAGCCGGGCGACACGATCATGGGCATGAGCCTCGCGCACGGCGGCCACCTGACGCACGGCTCGCCCGTCAACATGTCGGGCAAGTGGTTCAACGTGGTCAG
>Ga0209795_10000916_pt1 | contig 19886 bp, 15 predicted proteins | sample AgamicOrMarz_FD_187166 | JGI IMG/M metagenome (GOLD analysis project Ga0209795, IMG submission 187166) | Agave microbial communities from Guanajuato, Mexico - Or.Ma.rz (SPAdes) (version 2) | ecosystem: Host-associated > Plants > Phyllosphere > Phylloplane/Leaf | place: Guanajuato, Mexico...
AGCTGTAGTAATAAATGCTGCATCAATATTCTTTTCTAACAGTTCATCTACTGTATTAACCGTTTCATTGATTCGATATTTGTTTGATAAATGGTCTAGTGTCTCATTACTTCTTGTACATAGCACCAACTCAATCTTTTCTTTTTCAGAAAGGACCGGTAGATAGGCCTTCGCAGCTATATCTCCTAAACTGATTATTCCAATTCTCATATGCTAACACCTCACTTGTTATTAATTGGAACATAGAAAAGTGGTAAAGTAAGGAATTGTATGTAATTTTACTTAAAAAATTTTGGATACTCAAATTAAATACATCGGTTAAATCAAATAGTTTTTTAAATTTTCAAAAAACTATTTATTCATTTAAGCTTTTCCATTATAATAAGGTCTAAAGTTGATTTTAATAATGATTTACTATTCCATTTTCCATTCCATTTTTCTTTTCCACACTAATCTTAGCAAATGCCTCATTTTGCAATTTACTTTCAATTAATTTCAAAGATACTATTTTGAAACGAATAATTTTGTAAGTGTTTTCTGGTAGAGAGTTATTCATTAATTAGGCAACGTATGCCCTGAATTTTTTTTGTTAATGCCGAATATTTCATACATACAAGAAAGAGCTGTTCATTTTAAAACTTAATATAAAAAAGGTTCATAAGCGGAGGGTAAAATTATGAGTACTTCACATTTTGCGTATTGGCCGAAAAGGGTTTCTAAATCTTTAACTATACCTGAGACAACACTTTATGATAATTTAGTCGTTTCGGCAAAAAGGTATCCAAATAAAACTGCAATAGAGTATTATGGTGCTTCAAAAACGTACAAGCAGCTTCTTGAAGAGGTTGATCATTTAGCAGGTTATCTTGAGCATAGATTAGAAATATCCCCTGGTGAACGTGTAATGCTTTATATGCAAAACTCACCCCAATATGTCATCGCCTTTTATGCAATATTAAGAGTAAGAGGAATTGTAGTACCAATTAACCCGATGAACACTACAGATGAACTTGAATTTTACATAAATGATTGTGAAATTAAAACTGCAATCATTGGCCAAGAACTATCCCCTCATATTGAACCTTTACAAGCTACAACTGGATTAGAGAATTTAGTAGTTGCAGTTTACTCTGAATACTTACCGACCATTCCTTTAGTATCCGATTTAACGGCTGAAATAACTGAATCAAAGAAAATCTATCAAAACGAAAATTTATTTTATTGGGAGGATGCATTACAAACACAGCTTACCCCGTCACTATATGAAGGTAATTCAGATGATGTTGCAGTCCTTCCATATACTTCAGGAACAACCGGTTTACCAAAAGGCTGTATACACACACATAAAACGGTACAAGCAAATGTAGTAGGATCTGCCGTTTGGATGAATATTTCTGCAAATGCCGTTAGCTTTTCAACTTTACCTCTATTCCATGTAACAGGAATGGTTCATGGCATGCATACACCGATTCTTACCGGTTCAAGTATGGTATTGCTAACAAGATGGAATCGAAACCATGCATGCAAACTGATTGAAAACTATCAATGTACCCATTGGGTAAATATTAGCACAATGCTGATCGACTTTTTAGCAAATCCAAATTTAAATACAGATGACATCAAGTCTCTTGTAAATATTGCAGGTGGTGGAGCTCCTCTTCCAGAAGCAGTAGGAGAGCAGCTATTCCAATTAACAGGCTTAAAGTTCGTAGAAGGGTATGGATTATCAGAAACAATTGCTCAGACACATTTTAATCCGCCAGATCGACCAAAACTTCAATGTCTTGGAATTCCATCATTTGACGTAGACGCCAGAATTATCGAGCCGGTAACAATGAAACAGTTAGGTGTTGGTGAGGTTGGTGAGATAGTTGTTAGTGGACCACAAGTATTTAAAGGCTACTTTAACCGACGAGAAGAAACAAATGATGCCTTTATTGAAATAGACGGAAAACTATTTTTTCGTACAGGAGATATCGGTCGGTTTGATGATGAAGGGTACTATTTTATCGTTGATCGTGTTAAAAGGATGATCAACGCGTCAGGCTTTAAAGTGTGGCCAACTGAAGTGGAAAACCTACTTTATAAACATCCGGCCATTCAACAAGCTTGTGTTGTTAGTAAACCTGATGAAAAAAGGGGCGAAACAGTAAAGGCATATGTGATCCTAAATCCTATTTATTCAGGCAAAGTAAGTGAGGATGACATTATCGATTGGTCAAAAGAGCATATGGCTAACTATAAATATCCGAGATACGTCGAATTTATTGATAAATTACCAACTACTGCAAGTGGGAAAATTTTATGGAGGACTCTTCAGGAAGCGGAATGGAGTAAAGTTGAACAAGTTATGAGTGAGAAAAGTGAAAAATAAGGGGAAGGGATAAATAGTAAATAAATGAAAAGAGGAGTCTCAACATCATATGTTTAGGTTCCTCTTTTTCGTGTTGATTTTTATTTAAACTAATTACAATTATCCTAATATTGCCCTCAAGCTACCTGGTAGTTATTACTAGATAGGTGTTTTTAATATTCAGACTAATAATAAATATAGTATGATAATTTTTAAAGAAAGCCCTTACACTAACTTACTACTGAAAAGGTGATTACAATCGTCAAATTTAGATTACGGTTAAGAAAATTAAACACTTTACGAAATCAAATATTGGGTGTCTTCTTGATTGTTATGGTGATTGTTTTATCCATTGTATCCATTATGGTATATAACCAAGTTGGAACTTTAATGAAAGATACAACAGAGAAACAAATCAAACAAACGGCTATTGAAGCAAATGGAAGAATGGAAACCTTGTATAAGCAAATTGACACTTTATCAAACCAATTAATGACCAATGAGACGGTTCAACAAATATTACTCGGATTGAAAAACGGAGAAAGTGTTGATTTTGCAAAAAGACAATCACTAATTAGAGTCATAAATAACTTTTTAGCTTACTCAAATGGAATCTCTTCTTTTGAGCTATATTCTTCGGAGGGTAATCGTATTTTTCCATTCGGTGAAAAAAATTTATCTAGTGTAATCGATGAAAAATGGGTAAAGGAAGCAGAAGCCGAGAAAGGAAGATTAGTGTGGGTAGGGAAAGATCCTAAAAATAGTAACTATTCTTATGCAATAAGAAGAGTTAGTTTAATGGATCGATGGTTTTCAAATGGAGGATATTTAGTCGTAAGAATTCTTAATAGTTATTTTCAGGTTGAAGAAAGTAATTTATCTCCTAGAGAAAAGGATTATATGATGCTGCTTGATAGGGATTTAACGCCAATAACGGATAATTACGGCATTGATATTCAAAAGTTTGTATTAGAAGGATACGAATCGATAAAAGTAAATAAAAAACAATATATGATTGTTACGCAACCATCTACAAAAACGGGCTGGACACTTGTTATTTTAAAACCTACAAGCTTTTTAAATGAGGGGGTAACACCGGTAAGAAAAGCGACCCTTTTATCTGGTGCAATTGGATTTATCATTTTTGTCATATCATCAATTATTCTAGCAACAATGATCACAAGACCGATAAAGAAACTTACAAATACAATGAAGAATGCGAAAATGGACGAGTTGAAAATTAACAAGGAAAGCGCAGCCTCATTAGAAATTATTGAATTAAATAGAACATATAACCAAATGGTAGAAAATACTAATCACTTAATACAGGTCGTTTATGAAAAAGAATTACTTCGTAGTCAAACTGAGTTGAAGGCACTACAAGCCCAAATTGATCCGCACTTCCTTTATAATACGCTAAATGCACTTTACTGGTCTTTAGATGATAGAGGTGAGGAGGATTTAGCAGAAATAGTGATTGCAATGTCGGGATTATTTCGCTATACAATTGGCAATGCAAACAGTAGTGAATGGGTAACTATACAGGCTGCTCTCGACCAAATTGAACGTTATTTACAGATTATGAAAATGAGATTAGGAGAACGGTTGTTATGGGAAGTATCTGTTGAGCCAAATCTATTAGCTATTAAAATACCTAAACTGCTAATCCAACCTTTAGTTGAGAACGCCATAATGCATGGTATTGAAAGTAGTCGAGAACAAGGGATTGTTTTAGTGAAGATTAAACGGATTAATGACTCATCTAATTTATTAGTGACTGTTAAGGACAATGGACCGGGGATTAATAGAGAAGCTCTTAATACCCTTAATCTAGCAATTAAAAATGATAATGTATCATCCTTTAAAGGGATGGGGATAGCTCTTACGAATGTAAATAAAAGAATCAAATTATATTACGAAGGATATGACTTAGGTGGCCTTCGTTTAGAAAGTGAGATCGGTAAAGGTACAACTGTATTATTCGAAGTTCCGGACAAAGGTGGAGAATAATTTGGATACAAAAACGATTCTAATTGTTGATGATGAACAAGCGACTAGACAAGGATTAAAAAAAACATTAGAGAAATGGTCAAATGGCAAATTTGAAATTCTCAGTGCGGTAAATGGTCAAGAAACATTTGAACAAATGAGCAGAACAAAAATTCATCTATTAGTAACTGATATTTGTATGCCTGAAATGAGTGGTTTAGAGCTTTTAAAGAACCTAAAGAATAAAGGACATAAGTTTGTTTCAATTATTATTTCTGGACACCCTGACTTTGAATATGCCCAGGAGGCTATTCGTCTAGGAGTTGTAAACTACTTATTAAAACCGGTAAGTAAACAGAAATTAATTGAGGCTATTGAGCAAGCACTTGAAAAGGAAGCAAATATTGAACGGATTGAATATATGGAAAAAGTGACTGATCAGAAATTATTAAAACTAGATCAAGTTAATAACCGCTCTAATTCAATTAACAGAGCAAAGACCTTTATTAATGAAAATATAAGCAATCAAATTTCATTAAAGGATGTAGCAGAAGCAGTACATCTAAATGCGAGCTATTTTAGTGTGTTATTTAAAGAGCAAGTGGGACTAACATTTAGTGAGTATTTGACTAGAAAGAGATTACAAATTGCAAAAAATCGTCTACTGACAACAGACTTGCAAATTGAAGAAATTGCCCTAGAAGTAGGCTATCAGACAGCTAAATATTTCATTAAGATCTTTAAGGATTACGAGGGTATTACACCTAGTAAATTTAGAAAAGTGTCGGAACTTGATGATTCACTAATCCAAAAATAGTGGAATTTTATCCAATCGTGGTTACCTTACCGCGTTTTTTTTTTAGTGCTAGAATTTACTTGTGACGAAAAATTCAAAAAAATGGGGGTTAGACATGTTTAAGAAAGCGTCTTCATTAATGTTAGCACTAGTTCTTATTCTAATGGTTGCTTTAACTGGCTGTGGTAAATCTAATAACGCGTCAACTGAAAGCGGTTCCAAAAAAGTGGTCAAGTTTATGCACCTTTGGCCAGCTGGAAGTTCTAAGCAACAAAACTTAATTGTATCAGACATTATTAAACAATATGAGGCTGAACATAAGGATGTAAAAATCGAAGTAGAAGTTCTTGAAAATGAGCAGTACAAGAATAAGATTAAAGTTCTTTCTTCTTCTAATGAACTTCCTGATGTTGGGTTTACATGGGCAGCAGGATATATGAAACCATTTGTAAAAGGTGGCCTTTTTGCTGATTTAGATGATGTGTTAAATAACGGATTAAAAGATTCTTTTGTAAGCGGAACAACAGAAGCATATGCAATTGATGGAAAAACATATGGATTACCTCTAGAACTAAACATCGCTCCAATTTATTACAATAAAGCAATTTTTGAAAAATATAACCTTCAAGTACCACAAACTTATAGCGAATTCCAAAACGTTGTTAAAACACTTGCTAAAAATGGGGTTGCTCCAATCGCTTTAGGAAATAAAGATCGTTGGACAGGTTCACTTTGGTATATGTATTTGGCAGACAGAATTGGTGGTGCTGATGTACTAAATAAAGCAATTAACCGTACAGGAACATTCGAAGATCCTGCACTAGTTTCAGCGGCATCAGAGGTTCAAAACCTAGTTAAAGAAAATGCATTTAATAAAGGTTTTAATGGATTATCGAATGATGAGGGTAAATCTGAATTCTTAAATGGAAATGCAGCTATGTACTTAATGGGAACATGGGAGCTTCCAAACTTTACGACAAATGAAGAAATTCCAAAAGATTTCCGTGACAATGTAGGTTTCTTTAAATTCCCTACTTATGAAGGCGGAAAAGGAAATATTAACAGCTGGGTTGGTGGCCCTGGAGTAGGTTTATTCGTAGCAGAGCATTCAAAAGTTAAAGCTGAAGCGAAAGACTTTGTTAAATTCTTTGTAGAGAAGTGGGGAGAGCAATCTGTTGAAAAAGCTGGTGTAATTCCAGCGACTAAGGTTGATACTTCAAAAGTAAATTTACCACCGTTATATATTGATGTGTTAAATGAATTAAATAAAGCTAGCAATTTAACACTATTTGCTGACGTTCAAATGAGTGCTTCTGTAGCAGAAACTCACTTAAACTTAATCCAATCTTTATTTGGAAATGAAGTAAAACCAAAAGACTTTGCTAAACAACATGAAGAAGCTTTAAAGGCAGAAGACAAATAAATTCTGATGTACTAAAGAAAAGGGCATATAGATTCATTGTAATATGCCCTTGATTTTTAAATATAAGGGAAGGAGTAGAATCGAAGTGAATAAAGCTATGTCAAATAAAAAAATAATCGCCCTGTATATTACACCAGCTCTTTTTCTGATCCTTGCTTTGATTTACGTTCCAATCGTACAAACTGGATACTTTGGCTTAATGAAATGGAATGGAATTGGGGAAAAGGAGTTTATAGGTTTAAAGAATTACTCCCACTTATTACATGATCCTCTATTTTGGAAAAGTGCTTTCCACTCCTTTTTATTAGCAGTATTTTCGGCAGTTAGTTTAATTGGTTACTTGTTCATCTCATTTATACTTGCCGGAAAAATTAAAGGTGCAGACCTTCTTAGAAAGATATATCTTATTCCGATGCTGCTTGCTTCTGTTGCAATAGCTCAGCTTTGGCTTAAAATTTATCATCCTACTAACGGTATTCTAAATAGCTTACTTGTTTCTCTAGGAGTTCATAATCCACCAGCCTGGTTAGCAGAAACAAACTTAGCATTATATGCGATTATTATTCCAATTATTTGGCAGTACGCCGGTTTTTATATTCTGATTTACTATGCAGCTCTTAAAAATATTCCAGACTCTCTAATCGAGGCTGCAAGAATTGACGGGGCAACACCAATTCAAATTGCATTAAAAATAAAACTACCATTAATCATGAATGTTGTGAAAGTAACGATTGTTCTTGCCGTCGTTGGATCACTTAAATATTTTGACTTAATTTATGTTATGACAGGTGGGGGGCCTAATGGATCAAGTGAAGTAATGGCTTCCTATATGTATCAAAAAGCATTCAAAGGTTTTGACTTTGGATATGCAAGTGCAATTGGATTTTTCTTATTAGTTATTTGTTTAGTAGTTACATGGATTATTCGTAAGTTTACTGAAGCAAATAATGACATTTACTAAAAGAAAGGGGGATTTTAAGTGGATACGGTAAGAGCTACAGGATCTCAAGCCATTGTAACTGAAAAGAAAACTGACCGTAGCAAAAATAGTATTTTTAGTAAAATTGCTTACGGATTTATGTATCTTTTCCTTATAATCGTAGCGATTTTTCAAATATTTCCGATCATATGGTTATTTCTTTTTTCATTAAAAAATAACCAAGAAGTTTTCAATATGTCACCTTTTTCTTTACCTGAAAGCCCAAAGTGGGAGAATTATACGAAAGTTTGGACTGAGGGAAACATTAGTCAGTATTTCTTTAACAGTGTAACTTATACAATCGCTGCCGTTATTTTAACGGTTGTATTAGCAAGTATGGTAACCTTCGCAATTACAAGAATGAATTGGAAAGCAAGTAAATGGGTATTGGGATTATTTATGGTAGGTTTAATGATTCCAGTCCATTCTACATTGATTCCTTTATTTAATACTTTTACAAAAATTAATTTAATTGATAATCCACTCTCGGTAATCCTTACTTATACAGCTTTTAACTTGCCAATTACGATTATGATTTTAATTGGTTTTTACGAAGCTCTCCCTAGAGAGGTAGAAGAAGCAGCGATTATGGACGGGGCATCAATTAACCATATCTTTTTTAAAATTACTTTACCGATGACATCACCAGTAATTGCTACAGCTGCAATTATTAATATGATTTACAACTGGAATGAGTTTGTCTTCGTTAATACATTTATTAGTTCAGATCAATTTAAAACACTCACAGTTGGTATTCAAAACTTTATTGGGCAGTATACGACTGATTGGGGAGCAATTGGAGCTACGTTAGTTATTAGTATTCTACCAATCCTAATTGCCTTCCTTATATTAAGTAATCGAATTGTAGAAGGAATTGCTTCTGGGTCAGTAAAAGGTTAACTACATTAGATAAGCTTTAGATGAATTTGTAAAGGAGGGTGATTAAATGATACTCGGAAAAACGATGGGTAAATTGTTTACGCTATGTGAGTGGGTTATGAAATTAGCATATGTCAATCTACTATGGTTCCTCTTTACAATTGTAGGACTATTCATATTTGGTTGTTTCCCAGCTACAGTAGCCCTTTTTACAATCGTTCGTAAATGGATAGGAAAAGAAACGGATCTTCCGATTTGGAGAACATTTCTAACTGTTTTCCTGAAGGAATTTAAACGCTCCAATAAACTTGGTTTGGTATTCATTTGTAGTGGAATCTTCCTAGCGTTTGATGCATTTTACATTCGAACGATTGAAGGGATGCTCCAATTTATTTTAATCATTCCTTTATTAATCATTGCGGCAGTTTATTTAATGGTTTTCCTTTATATTTTCCCACTATATGTACATTACGAGTTTAAACTAAAAGACTATTTTAAAAATGCATTCTTTTTAAGTGTTTTTCATTTTCACATTACTTTACTAATGCTGATTAGTCTAATCGCTATACTATTTCTGTTGCTGTATCAGCCAGGGCTAATTCCATTCTTTAGTGTCGTGTCAATTGCTTGGATTTTCATGTTCTGTGGTATGTATAGCTTTAATCGAATAGACCAAAGACAGGGTAAGATTAGTAAAGTCTAAGTGTAGAAATTATGACAGAACGGGGAATCTAGATGAATACTTATGCTGAGGAAATCTCTTTTTTAAACGAACCAGCGATTAAAGCAGGTAATAGCGAATTGGAGATTATCATTATACCCGGATGGGGATCAAACTTGATTTCCATGGTTCATAAAAAATCAAATACTGAGCTTTTAAGAGTCCCTAACTCAACCGAGGAGTATTTGAATAACCCAGTTCTTTACGGTACTCCAATCCTATTCCCTCCAAATCGAATCGATCAAGGTAAGTTTCGATTTGGCAAAAGAACGTATCAATTTGAAATTAATGAATTGGACAAGCAGAACCACATTCATGGTTTTGTTCACACAAGGGAGTGGAATATATCGAGTGTAGAAGTTAATGAGCAAACGGTGAAAATTATTACTGAGTTTGATTCAAGTAAGCATGAAGATGTAATTGCCCAATTCCCGCATCACTTTGTAATAAGGATGAGCTTTATTCTGAATGATAATTTATTCGCTAAAAAAGCAGAAATTATTAATAAAAGTCATGAAGTTTTACCGTTTGGCTTTGGATATCATACTAGTTTTGTATTCCCAGAAGAAACTTCAATCTTCAAGCTTCCAGTCGATAGGCGTTGGAAACTAAATGATCGATTTTTACCAACAGGGGAATTAGAAGAGATTCAATACAAATATGAGTTGAGTGAAGGAATGAGCTTATACGGGCTAGAATTAGATGACGTTTTTCTATCTAATCCTAATAACAGTGGCCTACAGACGGCACAAATAATGAACAAATCAACAGGAATTGAGATTAATTATACCGTTGACCAAAGTTTTAAGCATTGGGTTGTTTATAACAAAGATGGGAGAAGTGGCTTTTTATGCCCTGAGCCCTATACATGGGTAACTAACGCTCCTAATCTTCAAGTAAATGGAGAATTAACTGGCTTACAAGGAATTGAGCCAGATGATATGAAAGTATTGCGCACTTGGATTGTTATTTCACATAAGTCATAAAATACAAAACTACTATTTTAGGAGGAATTAAACATGAGTTACTTTACTAATATTAACAAAATTAAATTCGAAGGTCCTAAATCAAAAAATCAATTTTCATTTAAATATTATGATCCTCAAAGAATAATTAATGGCCAAAAAATGGAGGATTTACTTCGTTTTTCAGTTGCTTACTGGCATACATTTACTGCAGATGGTTCGGATCCATTTGGAGCAGGTACAATGCAACGTCCTTGGAACCACTTAACGGGAATGGATCTTGCTAAAGCACGTGTAGAAGCATCATTTGAGTTTTATGAAAAGTTGGATGTTCCTTTCTTCTGTTTCCATGATTCAGATGTTGCCCCTGAAGGAAATACATTAGGTGAAACGTATAAAAACTTGGATGTCATTGTAGAAATGATAAAAGAATATATGAAAACAAGTAAAACAAAATTGCTTTGGAATACGGCAAATATGTTTACTCATCCTCGCTATGTAAATGGAGCTGCTACTTCTAATAACGCGGACGTATTTGCATATTCAGCTGCAAAAGTGAAAAAAGGATTAGAAATTGCAAAAGAGCTTGGTGCAATTAACTATGTATTCTGGGGTGGGCGTGAAGGTTATGACACGCTTATGAATACAGATATGAAGCTTGAACAAGACAATCTTGCGCGTTTCTTCCATATGGCTGTGGATTACGCAAAAGAAATCGGATTCGATGGTCAGTTCTTAATCGAACCAAAACCAAAAGAACCAACGAAGCATCAATATGACTTTGACGTGGCAACTGGACTAGCTTTCTTACAAGCTAATGGTTTAGAGAAAGAGTTTAAATTCAATATTGAAGCAAATCATGCAACACTTGCTGGCCATACATTTGAGCATGAATTACGCGTTGCAAGAATTAATGGAATGCTTGGTTCAGTTGATGCAAATCAAGGTGATAAGTTAATTGGATGGGATACAGATGAGTTCCCTACAGATCTTTACTCTACTACATTAGCAATGTATGAAATCTTAAAAAATGGTGGCTTAGGAAAAGGCGGCCTAAACTTTGATGCAAAAGTAAGAAGAGGATCATTTGATGTAGAAGATTTATTCCATGCACATATAGCTGGAATGGATAGCTTTGCAATTGGCACATTAGTAGCTAATAAACTAATTGAAGATAAAGTATTTGAAAGCTTTATTGAAGATCGTTATAGCAGCTTCACTTATGGTATTGGTAAAGAAATCGTAGAGAATAAAGCAAGTTTCCATACACTTGAAGCATATGCATTAAATTTAGGTGATATCCAAAATAAATCTGGTCGTGAAGAACGTCTTAAATCAGTGCTAAACCAATATTTATTAGAAGCGATTGCTGAATTCGCAACAGTTTAAAAATCTTTTGACCATAAAATGTGCTGGAAAATTCATTATTTCCAGCACATTTTTCTCATACAATACGCTCAAAAAACAATAAAAGGATGATTGTTATGAAATATGTAGTAGGAATTGACCTTGGTACAAGTGCCGTAAAAATTTTGTTAGTTAATCAGTCCGGAGAGGTATGCCAAGAAGTATCTCGTGCCTACCAATTAATACAAGAAAAATCCGGATATAGTGAACAAAACCCAGAAGAATGGGTTGAAAAAACAATCGAAGGTCTCGCCGAACTAGTTAGAGACTTTAATGGTCATCCGAATGATATACAAGGAATTAGCTTCTCAGGTCAAATGCATGGTCTAGTGCTATTGAATAAAGAAAATGAAAGCCTTCGTAATGCAATTTTATGGAATGACACAAGAACGACTAAGCAATGTGAAAAGATCATTGAAATAGTAGGCAAAGAACGTTTACTTGAAATAACGAAAAATCCAGCACTTGAAGGATTTACTTTACCCAAGATTTTATGGGTAAAGGAATTTGAACCGGAGATCTTTAATCAGGCAGCAGTATTTTTATTGCCTAAAGACTATCTTCGTTATCGTTTGACTGGAGAAATTCATACTGATTACTCGGATGCTGCTGGAACATTACTTTTAAACGTAAAAGATAAGCAGTGGAGTGAAGAATTATGTACGAAATTCGATATTCCTTTACATCTTTGCCCACCAATTGTCGAGTCTCATGATTATGTTGGAACTATTACAAAAGAGGTTTCTAATTTGACAGGACTTAGTCGTGAAGTGAAAGTATTTGCAGGTGGAGCGGATAATGCATGTGGCGCAATTGGCTCAGGTATTTTAAAAGAAGGCAATACGCTATGTAGTATTGGTACTTCAGGAGTTGTTCTTTCTTATGAAGAGCATGGAGAGCACGACTTCAAAGGTAAAGTTCATTATTTTAATCATAGTAAAGAAGATGCTTTCTATTCAATGGGTGTAACGCTTGCCGCAGGATTTTCATTAAGCTGGTTTAAAGATACATTTGCTGAGGGTGTGAATTTCGAACAACTATTAGATGATGTTGATCGCGTTTCAATTGGATCAAATGGTTTAATGTTTACTCCGTATTTGGTTGGTGAAAGAACACCACATGCGGATTCAGTTATTAGAGGATGTTTTATCGGCATGGATGCAGCACATAAGAGAAGTGATTTTGCGAGGGCTGTCATGGAAGGCATTACTTTTTCATTGAATGAGTCAATTGAAATTTTCCGAAATAACGGTAAAAAGATTGATTCAATTATTTCAATTGGTGGCGGTGCTAAAAACCCTATTTGGCTTCAAATGCAAGCAGATATTTTTAATGCGACAATTATTAAGCTTTCAAGTGAGCAAGGTCCTGGGATGGGTGCGGCGATGCTTGCTGCCTATGGATGTAATTGGTTTGAATCATTAGAGGCTTGTGCAGAAGAGTTCATAAAGCCGATCATGTCATTTAAACCAGTTAGTGAAAATGGTAAACAATATGAGAAGCTTTATTCTATTTATAAGCAAGTTTATTCCAATACGAAGGAACTAAATAGAATGTTATCTGAATTTAGAAAGTAGTATAAGACGCTAAAAATAGCACTAGAGGGGGAGTTTTACTTGAATTATCGAGAACTTGGTAATACAGGTTTAATGATTAGTGAGGTAAGTTTTGGAACTTGGGCAATTGGTGGAGCATGGGGAAAAACAAATGATACTGAAGCTTTAAAATCATTACAACACGCAATCGACCAAGGTGTAAATTTTTTTGATACTGCAGATGTTTATGGTGATGGTCATAGCGAAGAACTATTGGCTAAAGCCACAAAAGGACTTGAAGATAAAATTTATATAGGAACAAAATTTTGCCGAAAAGGTGATATCTTTTCACCAGAAAACTACTCATATGAAGCGGTTAAGTCTTATTGCGAGGATAGTCTAAAACGCTTAAATCGAGATGTGATTGATTTATATCAAGTACATTGCCCAGCAACTGAAATTTTAAAGGATGGACAAGTATTTGATGTACTTGACCGTTTAAAAAGTGAAGGGAAAATCCGCCATTACGGGGTTAGCGTTGAAACGGTTGAAGAAGGAATGATTTGTCTAGAAAACCCAAATGTGAAAAGCTTACAGATTATCTTTAATATTTTTAGACAAAAGCCATTAGCAGAATTACTTCCCGAGGCTTATAAGCGTGGGGTTGGAGTTCTTGTAAGATTACCGTTAGCTAGTGGGCTCTTATCTGGAAAATATAAGGCTGATCATACTTTTGAGGAAGATGATCACCGAAACTTTAATGAAAATGGAGCGGCCTTTAATATCGGGGAAACATTTGCAGGCTTGGGCTTTAAAAAAGGAGTAGAATTAGCAAATCGAATTAACTGGATTGCTGAAGGAAGGTCATCGATGGCAAGTGCAGCACTTAGATGGATTTTAGATCAAAAGGAAATTACATGTGTAATTCCTGGATTTAGAAACCAAAGCCAAGTGGATGACAACTTAGAAGCAATGAATATACAATCTTTTTCGAAAGCGGAATTAGATCAATTAGAGCTTTTCTATCAAAAAAATGTTTCTGACTTTATCAAAGGTGCTTACTAAAAAAGTAATGGATTGAACTATATAGATGCTTATGGAGGAGAATAAAATGGTTAAAATCAGTAATCCAATTTTACCGGGATTTAATCCGGATCCAAGTATTTGCCGAGTTGGGGAAGATTATTACATTGCAGTTTCAACTTTTGAATGGTTTCCAGGAGTAGGAATCTATCATTCAAAGGATTTAAAGAACTGGCGCTTAGCATCAAGACCTTTGAAACGTTTAAGTCAATTAAACATGACAGGTAATCCAGATTCGGGCGGAATATGGGCTCCCGCATTATCTTATCGTGACGGACAGTTTTGGTTAATTTACACTGATGTAAAGGTAGTTGAAGGTCAATGGAAAGATTGTCACAACTATCTCGCAACATGTGAAACGATTGACGGAGAATGGTCAGACCCAGTTTACTTAAATAGTACTGGATTTGATCCGTCGCTATTCCATGATGAGGATGGAAAAAAATATTTAGTGAATATGGTTTGGGATCATCGCGTAGGAAATCATCATTTTTATGGCATTTCATTACAAGAATACAGTGTAGAAGAACAGAAACTGATCGGAAAAGCAGAGGTTATCTTTAAAGGAACCGATATTAAACTGACGGAAGCACCACATTTATATAAAATAAATGAATACTATTACTTATTAACGGCAGAAGGTGGTACGAAATATGATCACCAAGCTACTATTGCTAGGTCAAAACAGTTAAAGGGTCCATATGAAGTACACCCAGAAAACCCATTAATTTCGTCATTCCATGCACCAAGAATTCCCCTTCAAAAAGCAGGACATGCATCAATTGTTCAAACGCATACAGATGAATGGTTCCTTGTGCATTTAACAGGAAGACCATTACCAAGAGAAGGTCAACCGTTGTTAGACCCAAGAGGTTTCTGTCCATTAGGAAGAGAAACTGCTATTCAAAGACTTGAGTGGAAAAATGGTTGGCCGTATGTCGTAGGAGGGAATAGTCCATCACTTGAAATAGAGGGTCCAAAAATAGATGAAGTAAAATGGGAAAGTGACTACCCTGAGATGGATGACTTTAACTCAGAAATCTTAAATCCTCACTTTCAAAACTTGAGAATTCCATTAGGAGAGAATATCGTATCATTAAAAGACAATCCAGGACATCTACGTCTTTACGGAAGAGAATCCCTAACATCTAAATTTACTCAGTCATTTATAGCAAGACGCTGGCAACAGTTTAACTTTACTGCAGAAACAAAAATAGCATTTAATCCAAAGACATTCCATCAATCAGCTGGTTTAGTAAATTATTACAACACTCAAAACTGGACTTCATGTCAAATTACTTGGAATGAAGAAAAGGGCAGAATTCTTGAATTAGTAACATGTGATAATTTTAAGTTCGATCAACCCCTTCAAGGGAACGAAATTATCATTCCAGAACATGTTGAATATGTGTATCTTCGAGTAGATGTGAAAACGAATATTTATGATTACTCTTACTCATTTGATGGAGAGAGTTGGATCACAATACCTGTGACACTTTATTCATATAAACTGTCTGATGATTATATTCAAGGTGGTGGATTCTTTACAGGTGCATTCGTTGGAATGCAATGTCAGGATACGACTGGTCAAGGGCTACATGCGGATTTTGATTATTTTATTTATAAGAGATAATAAAAAAAGTTCAACCATTGATTGGTTGAACTTTTTAGTCTGAGACTTATTTTTATTAATTCTCTGCTAACTTTTTCTTAAAGTTAGTACTAGTATTAGTATTTTCTTTTACTACAGGTTCCTCTGCAGCTGTTGAGCGTTTGATAAAGAATGCAAGAACTAGTGCAACTGCGGCAACGAATACCGTTACATAAAATGAGAAGTTAATTCCTTCTAACATTGCCTTCATTGTGATCTCTTGCTTAATTTGAGCAAGCATTTCAGGTGTAGGTTTACTAGTCACATGCTTCATTGCTTCAGCAGCAAGTTCTTTAGCTTTTGATTCTGTACGATTCGACATTACTGTTACGAGTAAAGCAGTACCAATCGCCCCAGATACTTGCTGTAAAGTATTATTCATCGCAGTACCATGTGGATAGAAGCGTTTTGGTAATTGATTTAACCCATTTGTCGATACCGGCATCATTACCATCGACATACCGAACATACGTAATGAGTATAGAATAATAATATGCGTATAAGTTGTATCCATTGTTAACTTACTTAAGAAATAAGTAGTAACAGTCATAATCGCTAAACCAGTTAGTGCAAGTATTCTTCCGCCAATTTTATCAAATAATTTACCCGTAATTGGCGACATAATTGCCATTAATAAAGCACCTGGTAACAGCATTAAGCCTGCATCAAAAGGTTTAATGCCTCGAAGCGTTTGAGTGTAAATCGGTAATAGCATCATTGCTGAGAACATAGCCATTGTAACTACAATTGAAATCGCTGATGATAAAGCAAACATTGGGTAGCGATAAATTCTAAAGTTTAACATTGGCGTATCAAGTTTTAATTGACGTAAGATAAATAGTACTAATGAAATAACCCCTACAATTAAAGTAACGTAAGCTTCTGGACTATCCCATCCTTTTGTTCCTGCAGTACTAAAACCATACAATAACCCACCAAAACCTATACTTGATAAAAGAACTGAGAAAAGGTCGATCGTACTGTTTGATTTCTCTTTTTTATCTTTAAGTAAGAAAAAGCCGATAATTAAAATCGTTAATGCAATCGGGGAAACAACATGGAAAAGCATTCTCCAGTCATAATGTTCAATAATCCAACCTGATAAAGTTGGTCCGATTGCTGGTGCACCCATCATAACTAAACCAAAGAAGCCCATTGCAGTTCCTCGTTTTTCAACAGGGAAGCTAGTTAGCATAACATTCATTAATAATGGCATTAAAATAGCCGAACCGGAAGCTTGAATCATACGGCCCGCTAATAATAAAGGAAATACATGTGCAAATCCTGCTGTTAAAGTACCGATATTAAATAAAATTAGTGCAGTTAAAAATAAATGTCTAACAGAATATTTTTGGATTAAGAAAGCAGTAGTCGGAATTAATATTCCATTTACTAGCATATATCCAGTAGAAAGCCATTGAACAGTCGAAGGCTCAACGTCCAAATCCTTCATAATAGAAGGTAAAGCAATATTAAGTAAAGTATTGTTTAAGAAAGCAATAAAAGCACCAATCATTAGGATTGTAATAATCCCATATGGCGGATTAACTGATTTATTCATGGAATGATCCATGATTTCCCCTCCTTTGTACATCTAGTTCAATTTTTTGAACTCCGTTTCCATCTTCTATATAAGATAATATGATATACCATTCATTCATTAGATGCAATTATAATAACCATTAGAAATCTTTAATAATCTAATCAGATATTTACTAGTTAAAAATGTTAAAATAATGTACTATGTTTTTTAAGCAGTAATTAACTAGAACCAAGGTGATTATATGAATGATCGTAAACAGCATGTTGTAAAAATAGCTCATGAATTGTTTATTGAAAAAGGATTTCAAGCAACGTCAATTCAAGACATATTAGACTATAGTGGAATTTCTAAAGGTACATTTTATAATTATTTTTCGTCTAAAAGTGATTTAGTAGTCGCATTATTTAATATGATTTATAAAAAACTTGAACATGAAAGAAATGAGTTGTTGATCGGACAGAGCCCTTCAAATATTGAAATTTTCATTAAACAAATAACTTTATTAATGGAGGCAAATAGAGATAATAAATTGATTTCTCTATTTGAAGAAGTAATTTATATAAATGACTTAGATATTAAACAGTTCATAAGAGAAGGTAATTTTAAGACACTAAATTGGGTGTATACACGTTTCTTAGACATTTTTGGTAGCGAGAAGAAAGATGTTTTATTAGATAGTGCCATTATGTTTTTAGGAATTATTCACCATAATGTGAGATACTATGACCTTGCAAAAGATATGAATATTAGTATGGATCAAGTCGTCCGATATAGTGTAAAACGTATGATTAAGATTGTTGAGGATGTTGAGGAATCTGGTGAGCAATTATTCAATTTGGAACTATTAGATAAATGGTTACCAGTAAGAAAGACCGAAGAAAATCTTCAACAAAAACTTTGTAGTATTATTTGTACAATGAAAAAATCAGCATTAAATAGTAATGAACAACAAAAGTATAATGAGTTACTAGATTTTTTACAAAACGAATTGTTGCAGTCAAAAACACCGCGAAAATATTTAATTGAGAGTGCTCTAGTATCCTTAAACGAAGGGAAAACGTTACTAGGAGAAAAAGAACTACAAAGACTGAATGAGCTAATCGACATTAATTTTATACAACATGTAAAATAACTTATTTAATATGAAAGAAAACCATCCCTTAGCTTAAGATGGTTTTCTTTTTTTGTTGAAAAAATGGTTAGTTCAAATGTTACGATAGTTAAAGTTGTTTTTTCCCTTGAAACTTTTCAATTAAATAAGTTCAATACAACTTTCGTCTACTTTTATGAAGAAAAATTAGCCCAAAATCAGTATAAATGTCGTTATTATACTTTTTTTACCATTAATTGACAAAAAATTCTGAATTGGTGATATACTTGCTTTTATAAATGAAAAAGGAGGTATCTTTGTTGTGAAATCTTTTAAATCAATAGTAGTTTGGGGATTAATTTCAATACTTGGAGCTTTCTGTTTTTCGGTATTAGCTTTAAAAAGAGGGGAAACAATAAATGCAATTTGGCTCCTCACAGCGGCAGTTTGTACATATGCAGTGGCTTATCGTTTTTATAGTAAGTTTATTGCAGAGAAAGTATTTAAACTGGACGAAGATCGTAAAACACCTGCTGAAATTAATAATGATGGTAAAGACTTTGTACCAACGAATAAGTGGGTATTATTTGGTCACCATTTTGCAGCGATCGCAGGGGCTGGCCCACTGGTTGGACCAATTTTAGCTGCACAAATGGGTTATTTACCCGGAACGATTTGGATTATTGTAGGAGTTGTATTTGCTGGCGCAGTACAGGATTTTGTCATATTAGCTGCTTCGACACGTAGAAATGGTAAATCACTAGGTGAAATGATTAAAGAAGAGATAGGTCCTATAACAGGGATTATCGCTTTAATTGGTATTTTAGGAATTATGGTAATTTTATTAGCTGTTTTAGCACTTGTTGTAGTTAAAGCGCTTGCAGGAAGTCCGTGGGGAATGTTTACAATCGCGGCAACTATTCCAATCGCAATTTTCATGGGTATTTATATGCGATACATACGTCCAGGACGAGTAGGAGAAGGGTCTTTTATTGGTGTGATTTTATTACTACTTTCTTTATTTGCAGGACAATATGTAGCAGAAAGTCCAACATTAGCAGCAATGTTTACGTTTAAGGGAGAAACGATTGCTCTTATGTTGATTGGTTATGGGTTTATAGCATCAGTACTTCCAGTTTGGCTACTATTAGCTCCACGTGATTATTTAAGCACATTTTTAAAGGTTGGTACGATTTTAGCTTTAGCAATTGGCATTATTATTGTAGCACCAGACTTACAAATGCCGGCCGTTACAAAATTTATTGACGGAACAGGGCCAGTATTTGCCGGAAATCTATTTCCATTTTTATTTATAACAATTGCTTGTGGATCTGTTTCTGGATTCCACGCATTAGTTGCCTCAGGCACTACCCCTAAAATGATTGAACGTGAAACGCATGCGCGTGCCATTGGTTATGGTGCTATGTTAACTGAGTCTTTTGTAGCAGTAATGGCTATGATTGCAGCATGTT
>Ga0209795_10000918_pt1 | contig 19870 bp, 15 predicted proteins | sample AgamicOrMarz_FD_187166 | JGI IMG/M metagenome (GOLD analysis project Ga0209795, IMG submission 187166) | Agave microbial communities from Guanajuato, Mexico - Or.Ma.rz (SPAdes) (version 2) | ecosystem: Host-associated > Plants > Phyllosphere > Phylloplane/Leaf | place: Guanajuato, Mexico...
CGCCTACTTCGACCAACTGGGCGTACCCCGACTCTCATAACCTCAACTTCCCGAACCGCCCGGTGCGGACCCGCATGCCGGGTGGTGTGGCAGGGGTACGGCCTCATGGCCGTCCCCTATGCCGATTGACGGCGCGCTTCATGGCTCGCTTCATGGCGCGACCCGGCGCTTCATGAGGCCGCGGCCTCAGCGGTTTTTGCGCTTATACGTCACGAACGCATAGTCGAAATCGTTCGGCGCATGCGCGCGATGCGTTTCGTGCGCGACTTCTTCCCACTCGTCCGGGTCGACGGCGGGGAACGTCGCGTCGCCCTGGAAATCGGCCGAGATTTCGGTGACGATCAGCTTGTCCGCGAGACGCAGCCCTTCCACATACAACTGCGCGCCGCCGATCAGAAACGCTTCCGGCGCCTGGTCCTGCGCGGCGAGCTTCAGCGCTTCGCCGAGCGTGGTCGCGGCGTCGCAGCCCTGGAAACGTCGCGTGGCATCGCGTGTCACGACGATGTTGCGGCGTCCCGGCAGCGGCCTGCCGATCGACTCATGCGTCTTGCGGCCCATGATGATGGGCGCGCCCATCGTCGTGCGCTTGAAAAACGCGAGGTCTTCGGGAAGTCGCCAGGGCAACTGGTTGTCGCGGCCGATCACGCCGTTATTGGCGCGAGCGACGATCAGGGTGAGCGTCGTCATCGAATGGAAGGGGGAACGTAATCGGATCGATTCTACCTGAGCGAAGCGCCGCGGCCGCCGACGGAGCCGGCAGCGGCAACGGTAGCGGCGGAGCGACCTCGTCCCACAAGGTCACGCGCGCGCTTTTCGCACTCGCCGGTCGCGGCGCGCCGCGAGTCCCGATCCGCGGAATCGGCATCGTGATCGTCCGACAAAGTACCGCATGCGTTGCAATCCGTGCCCGACGGACGCGCAACCGAAGTGTTCGCATAATGACTCTCCAGATGCAGGCAATTAGCGAAACACGTGCCACCGCGCGCAATCCCTTGGTGGGTCGGGTTGCAACTTCTTGCTCGCGCAATCCGATAAAAGGAATCGGCTGTAAACGTTTCAGGTCTGAAACGGCGAGAAGAAAATACCTATTAACTGTTAATTGCAGCGGTATGAACTACCTCCAGCGCTATGTATGAGAGAACCGCTTCCCACAAGTGGTTATTCGTAAGTTGATTACTTATTTATCCCCGCGCGCGCCTTGCTGGACAAGGGCAGCCGGATTAAATTCGCATAATTGTTTTCCAAGCGGCGCGCGTATAGTAAGCTCTCGGAAAGAGCTTCAAATTTAAAAAAGCCCGCTAACGGGCCGTCTCAAACACACACGCCGCTTTCTGGGGATCAGCTGTCCGCACGGAATGGAATGGCCGTTCGGTTTTTGCTATTTGCGAATCCCGAATGTGCCAGCGTGTCTGAATTGCGGTTCAGGTGCGTGCATCATCCTTAACGTTCGTTGACGAGAGGATCTGAATAATGGAACCCGCAACGCGGCAACTGATTTACGTTTCGCGAGAGCCAAGCGCGGAACTGAACACCCGCTTTCACCAGCGTGGCTGGCATGTGGAAGTGGTGGGATCGGCGCGCGACGCGCGCCGGGCCGTACGCGCCGGTTCGGCAGCGGGTGGCCTGCTTGATCTGTCCAGTCATTTCCAGCCGCATGAAATCGCCGCTTTCGAATCCTGCCTGACCATGCCGAACGTCGGCTGGGTCGCCGCGACCATGCCTGGCCAACTCCAGGACGCGGCGCTGCGCCGCCTCGTGCGCGATTATTGTTTCGACTATGTGACCGTGCCGTATTCCGGCGACCGGATCGTCGATTCCGTCGGCCATGCATACGGCATGATTTCGCTCGGCGAACCGGCTTCGAACGACGGATCGCAAGGCGCCGAAGGCGAAATGGTCGGCTCGTGCGACGCGATGCTCGCGCTGTTCCGTTCCATCCGCAAAGTTGCGATGACCGATGCGCCGGTCTTTATCTCCGGCGAATCGGGCACCGGCAAGGAACTCACGGCGGTCGCGATTCACGAGCGTTCGTCGCGGCGCAATGCGCCGTTCGTGCCGATCAACTGCGGCGCGATTCCGCCGCATCTGCTGCAGTCCGAACTATTCGGCTACGAACGCGGCGCGTTCACGGGCGCGAATCAGCGCAAGATCGGCCGCGTTGAAGCGGCCAACGGCGGCACGCTGTTTCTCGACGAAATCGGCGATCTGCCGCTCGAAAGCCAGGCGAGCCTGTTGCGCTTCCTGCAGGAGCGCAAGGTCGAGCGGCTCGGCGGTCATAGCGCGATCGACGTCGACGTGCGGATCATTTCCGCCACGCACGTCGACATGACGGCGGCCATGATCGAAGGCCGTTTCCGCTCGGACCTTTACCATCGGCTGTGCGTGCTGCAAATCGACGAGCCGCCGCTGCGCGCGCGCGGCAAGGATATTGAACTGCTCGCGCGTCACATGCTGGAACGTTTCAAGAAAGACGCAAGCCGGCGGCTGCGCGGCTTTGCACCCGACGCGATCGCGGCTTTGCACAACTACGGCTGGCCGGGCAACGTGCGCGAGCTGATCAACCGCGTGCGGCGAGCCATCGTGATGTCCGAAGGACGCGCGATCACAGCGCGCGATCTGGAATTGGCCGAGTACGTCGAGATCGTGCCGGTGTCGCTCGCGCAAGCGCGCGAAGCCGCTGAGCGTCAGGCTATCGAACTCGCGCTGTTGCGGCATCGCGGGCGTCTTGGCGACGCCGCGCAGGAGCTCGGTATTTCGCGCGTCACGCTATACCGGCTGCTCTGCTCGCATGGCATGCGTCATATGGAAAGCGAGCCGCTTTCGGCGCCGAACGGTACGTTGCCGGCATCTGTGCCGCATCTCTGAGCCGACGGGCGGGCGTTATCGGGCGTTGCGTTTGTGAATGGGCGCCGCTGCGGGTGCTGAGTTGTGCCGCGGCGGTGACTTCCGGGGTTTGCGCGCGTGAGTGTTGGCGTTGCGCGCGTTACGCCTCGCCCCGCCCCGATCCTGGTTCCGTCTGTTCCCATCACTTCTCCTCAGTTCCCCTCTGTCGCATCGCGGCGGCGGCGCCATGTCGCCGCGCTTGGTAAAATCGGGTTTTCCGCTCAATCTCGCGGCACGCCGGCTGTAGCGTGCGCCGCCCTGCGCCGCGTCGAAGGAACCCGCATGAAACAATACCTGGACCTCGTCCGCACGATTCTCGACACTGGCTCGTGGCAGGAGAACCGCACCGGCATTCGCACGATCAGCATGCCGGGCGCCATGTTGCGCTTCGATCTCCAGCAAGGTTTCCCGGCGGTGACGACGAAGAAACTCGCGTTCAAGTCGGCCGTGGGCGAACTGGTCGGTTTCCTGCGCGCGTCGCGCAGCGCGGCGGATTTCCGCGATCTCGGCTGCAAGGTGTGGGACGCCAACGCGAACCAGAACCCGCAGTGGCTGGCCAACCCGTATCGCGAGGGGCCCGACGATCTCGGCGATGTCTACGGCGTGCAATGGCGTCAATGGCCGGCGTACAAGGTGCTGGACGCCGCGGCGAGCGCGCAGCTTGCCGACGCGACCGCGCGCGGCTTTCAAGTAGTGACGGAGTTCGACGAAAACGGCAGCCGCAAGGTGCTGCTGTACAAGGCAATCGATCAATTGCGCCAGTGTCTCGATACGATCATGCAGAACCCGTCGGACCGGCGAATTCTGTTTCATGCGTGGAACCCGGCCGTGCTGGACCAGATCGCGTTGCCCGCGTGCCATCTGCTTTATCAGTTCCTGCCGAACGTCGCGCGCAAGGAGATTTCGCTGTGCCTGTACATCCGCAGCAACGATGTCGGGCTCGGCACGCCGTTCAATCTGACCGAGGGCGCGGCGTTGCTGCATCTGGTCGGCCGCCTGACGGGCTATACGCCGCGCTGGTTCACGTACTTTATCGGCGACGCGCACATCTACGAGAATCAGCTTGCCATGCTGCAGGAGCAGCTCAAGCGCGAGCCGTATGAAAGCCCGACGCTCGCGATTTCCGATCGCGTGCCGGACTACGCGAAGACCGGCGTGTACGAGCCGGAATGGCTCGAGAAGATCGAACCGTCGGACTTTTCGCTGGTCGGCTATCGGCATCACGAGCCGCTGACGGCGCCGATGGCGGTTTAAGCGGCGCTGTACGGAGAAGGGTAAAGCCCCTGCGATGTGAATCGCGGGGGCTTTTTTTATGTCGATGAACGCTGCGGTTTGGGAAAGCAGAGAGCGCTCAGCCTCGGTGATGCTCGTCGTGGCCACCGCCCGAACGCTGCTCGCCGTGTGGCGGTTGTGGTTGCGGTTGCGGACGCGGTTGTTGCTGCGCTTGCGGCTGAGGACGCGGTTCTGGGCGTGGCTGCGCTTGCTGCGGATGGAACTCTGGACGCGGTTGCTGCTGCGCCTGCGGCTGAGGGCGTGGTTCTGGACGCGGCTGGATCTGCTGTGGATGGGACTCAGGGCGCGGCTGCTGAGCCTGCGGCTGAGGACGCGGCTCGGGGTGCGGCTGCATCTGCTGCGGATGGAACTCCGGACGCGGCTGCTGTTGCGCCTGCATCTGCTGCGGATTGAGTGCGGAACGCGGTTGCTGTTGCGCCTGCGGCTGACGCTGCGGCTCAGCCCCCGGCTGTGCCTGCTGCTGACGAAACTCCTGCCGAGGCGGCTCTTGACCCCGCGGTTGCGCGCGCACTTCGCCACCAGCCTGCGCCTGAACCCCCTGACGCGGCTGCTCCTGAACCTGCTGCGGCCGTCCGAGCGCCTGCGCGCGTTCGTCGCGCTGCGCCGGCTGCGCATCCTGCCGCAGCCCTTGACTTTGACCTTGCCCGATCCGCGGCTGCTGTCCCAAGGCCGGATTCTGCACCGGACGAGGCACACCGCCTTGCCGCCCCGCGGCATCCACGTCACCGCGAGCTTGCTGGGCGCCCCCCACCCTTGGCACCTGCGATCCCTCACCTCCGCGCTGCAAACTCTGCTGCGCTTGCTGAGCCATCGGCACATGCGGCTGAGTCCAGGCAGGCTGCTGACGACCATCGGCTCCAGCTTGCCGCCCCGCGTCCTGTGACCGCGCAAACCCGGCCGCGTTGCCGCCGTTCTCACGCGGCGGACGCGGCACGCCGTTGAACGCGGCGCCCGCCGCGCCAGCCGGCTGGCCGTTCGCCAGTGCCTGCATGCCGGGCCGCCCCTGCTGCATCGCTGCATGCGGCGGTTCGCCTGCGCCAGGCGCCTCGCCGGGGCGGCGCCCCGCCTGGTCCCCGCGATCAGCAGCGCCCGGCGCGGGCCGGCCGCCAAGCCCCGGCTCAGGAGCCGGCGCACGTGCTGCCGCCCCAGGCATTCGTCCGGGAAGATGCGACTGCACGACCCGGACGTTTTGCATCGGTGAAGAACCAGGCGTGCCCGCGAAGTGCGCCGGCACCGACGTCCGCACGATCGGCTGCCCCGCGCCAGGCACGCGCGCGCCGCTTTGCGCAAAACGCTGCGCGAGGCCGTCGTGGTACGCGGGCGGCAGCGACGGACTGCGCGTCGCCATCACCGGACGCCCGATGACGCCCGCCGGCGGTCGGTAATTCGCGTTGCGCTGGCCGGGCCCGAAGCTCTCGCGCACCGGCGCGATGCCCGGAGCGCCGGGGTTGATCCGCGCGTTGCGCCACTGCGCCGGGTCGACCTTCTGCGCGAACCGTCCGACCGGCTGTCCGTGAACGAAAGCCGTCGCGGGCACGGCGGTCACGGCCCGCGGCGCCCGATAGTTGATGTACGTGTTGTGGATGTTGGTGATGTTGGTGATGTTGGTGTGGTTGTAGCTGTTGACCACCGTCGTGCGATTGACGCGTTCGTAGTAGCGCGGGCTCCAGTTGTCGCGGCCGCCCCATTGCGGGTGCCATCGTTCGCCGGGGCCGAGCGGGAACCACGCGACGCCCGCAGCCATCGCGCCGCCGATCGCCAGATTCACGCCCCAATCGACCCCGCCGCCGCCACCACCGACGAACGCCACCAGCGCCGGCGCATAGACCGGCGGCGCGTTGACCACGACAGGGCCCGGCACCCACGCCCACGAATCGTCGACATAGGCCCAGCGGCCGTAGTGGTAGGGCGCGAAACCCCACGGCGCGTCGTCGACCCATGTCCAGCCCCACGGCGCTTGCCACACCCAGTGGCCATCGTGATAGGGCGCCCAGCCTGCGGGCGTCGCGCGCGGCACCCAGACTTCGCCGTATTGCGGACTGCTGCGCCACGTGCCGTTGGCGTCGAGGTCCTGATAACCCGGAATTTCGCGCGATACATACCGCGCCGATACCGAGCGGTCTTCCGCGGCGTCGCGGCTCGCGGCCCATTGGTCGAACGCGTCGGCGCCCGGCGCGCCGTTGTCGGCGAGCGCCTGCAGATTGGTGCCGGCAAAGCGCACCTGCTGGCCGGCGGCGATCGGCACCTGAGCGCCGTCGCCATAAGCCGTTGCGCTGCCGCTGCGCACGGTGACGGTGGTGCTGCTGCCGTCGGGCGCGACGTCCACGCGATAGTCGCCCGCGCCGTTCAGTCCGAGTGCGAGATTCGGCGTGTCGATTTCATACGACGAGCCCGGCGGCAATTCGCGCACGCGCGCCGACAAAGTACCTTGCGCGACTTTCAACTGCGCGCTGTTGTCGTCGAGATTGAGCAGATCGAGACTCGTCGATTCGCCCAGACGCACGGCCGTCGAGCCGATATGCAGCTCGGAGCGTGCGTTCCGGTCATTCCACAACTGATCGCCGGTGGTGAGCGGCCGATTGATCTGGGCGTACGACCAGTCGGCGGCGCCGGCGGGCTCTGTCGTGACGGTCCCGGCCATGTAGTTGAGACGCGCGACGCGCCCCGGCGGATCGGCGTCCTGCGTCGCGACGCCTTGCGGCGCGGGAGCGGCTTGCTGCGCGAGCGCGCATTGCGTCACGAACAGGAAGGCGGCGGTGGCGAGCAACGTGTAGCCGAGTGTCCGATGTCTCGACGGTTCGCGCGGGGTCGTGGTTTTCATGATTCGTTCTCCGACGGACGATGCACATGCAGCATCCGTGAACCACTCTACCCGCGCCCTATGTTTCAAGGCCCCCACTTTTGTAAGGCCGTCTCACCAGCGGTAACAAAAGGTCTCGATCGAGGCGTGGAGGCGGGCTCGGCTGCGTTTGGCGCGCCAACCCGGACTCAACGCCGAGCCGCTCCGGACTCAACGCTTCGACGTTCCGAGTACCCGCCGCTCATTCCGCGAGAAACGCGTCGAAATGCCGATGACCTGCCGGCGTGATCCGCAAAATGCGCGGCCGCTCGGTTCGTTCGACCCAGCCGCGCGCCGCCCACGAATCCAGCAATGCCGCGCCGAGCGCGCCGCCGAGGTGCGGGCGCCGCTCGCTCCAGTCCGGGCATGTGCAGGCGAAGCGGCGTCGACGGCTGCGCTGCGCCGACACGTCGATGCCCCAGTCGGCGAAGCGGGCAGCGCCGTCGGACGTGGCTTCGAGCGACGTCCCTTGCAGGCTCAGCAGTCCGCGGCCGACGAGCCGCTCGAACACCCGCACCGACAGTTCGCCCGCCATGTGGTCGTAGCAGGTGCGCGCGTAGCGCATGTCGGTCGGCACCGTGCGCACCGGACGCGGCGCGGGGCGCTGCGGCGCGCTGACTTGCGCGACGTTGGCCAGCGCTTCGATGGAGGCCGCGATATCCGCCGATGCAATCCGGAAATAGCGATGCCGGCCGCGCACTTCGAGCGCGAGCAGGCCGCCGTCGGTGAGACGCGCGAGATGCGCGCTGGCCGCCGACGGCGACAGCCCGGCGATCATCGTGAGTTCGCCGGCGGGGCGGGCGCTGCCGTCCATCAGCGCCCACAGCATGGCTGCGCGGCCGGGGTCGGCCAGCAGCGCGCCGATCCGGCTGAGGCCCGGAAAATGGTTGTGTTCGTCTGCGAGGATGGCGGGCATGGGGCGCTCCGTGTTCGGTCTTTCGGGCGATGCGCGGGTCGCGCAACGCGTCATGTGGCCACTCTACGCGGCGCATGCATTCGATGTTTCAGCTTAGCGTGAACCGTCGAATGCAGCACTACGAAAACCCGGCCCGTCTGCGGACGGACGTGCTCGGCGCTTGCCTGTGCGTTCATGCGTGCGCTTCTACTGCCAAGCTAGAATCGACGCCTGTCTTTCGAAGGAACGCAGTCATGAAAATGGTTTTGGCCTTAGTGGCGTCGATCGTGTTGCTGGGTGCTTGCGCGCAGGGCGGTTCGACGTCGGGCGCGGGCACCGGCAGCGTCACCATGTACGGCACGATCGACGAAGGCATCACTTTTCGTAAGTAACGGAACTGCCGCACGGTCTGGTAAATGGTCCCGGATGGCAGAAAGTGATGCATCATTGTCATGACTGCCACGCGCGAGCATGTGACGATGCGGCTTTCGCTACTCGAGCCAGTCAGGCCACTCGAGGCACCTGGCCCACTTCGCCCACTTGGACCGCGGAAGCCGCGACGGCTTGAACAGCGACCGCCGCGACGGTGCGCTCAGAGCCGCCGCGACCACTCTCCGCCGCCGGAACCGATCTATGCCGCCAGCCGCTTCTGCTTCCGCCTCCGCCCCCAGCACCGCTTCAACCTTCTCCGACCACGCCGCCGATCTGCGCGGCCCCGATCCCCACGGCCGCCGCGCCGCGCGCGTGCTGGCCGTTTGCCAGGCGCTGTACACATCGTCGGTATCGATCGATCTGACGCTGACCGGGCTCGTCGGCTACACGCTCGCCGACGACAAGGCGCTCGCCACACTGCCGTTCTCGTTGATCACGGTCGCGGCCGCGCTCACGACCGTCTTCGCGTCCTTCCTCATGGCGCGCATCGGCCGTCGCGCGGGCTTCGTACTCGGCGCGGGCGTCGGCGCGCTGGGCGGCGCGGTGTCGGTGTGGGCGATCTTTCATCACGACTTCTGGGCGTTCTGCGCGGGCACGGCGACCGTCGGTGTGTTTCAGGCGTTCGCGCAGTACTACCGGCTCGCCGCCGCCGACGCGGTCGGACTCGAAGGCAAAAGCCGCGCGATCTCGACGGTGCTCACGGGCGGCGTCGTCGCGGCCGTGTGCGGTCCGCTGCTCGCCGCGTGGAGCAAGGACTGGCTCGCGCCGGTCGCGTTCGCGGGCTCGTATGCGCTCGTGACCGGACTCGGGCTCGCGTCGATCGTCCTGCTGATGCTGCTGTACCGCGACATGGCGCCCGCGCCCGCCGCGGCCACTTCCGACGACGCCGCGCGGCCTCTGAGCGAGATCGTGCGGCAGCCGATCTTCGCGGCGGCGCTCGCGAACAACGCGCTCGGCTATGCCGTGATGATGTTCGTGATGACCGCGACGCCGATCGCCGCGGTCGCGTGCGGGCACAGCATCGGCGACGGCGCCGCGATCATCCAGTGGCATCTGGTCGGCATGTTCGCGCCGTCGCTGTTCTCCGCGCGGCTGATCCGGCGCTTCGGCGTGCTGCCGGTGATCGGCGCGGGCATCGCGCTGTCCGCGTTGTGCGGCGTGTTCGCGTTGCGTTCGACCGATCTCCCGCATTTCTACGCCGCGCTCGCGTGTCTGGGCGTCGGCTGGAACTTCATGTTCGTCGGCGGCTCGACGCTGCTCGCGCAATCGTACCGGCCGTCGGAGCGCGCGAGGACGCAGGCGACCAGCGAATTCACCACGTTCGCGTGTTCCGCGCTCGGCTCGCTGTTCGCCGGGCAATTGCTGGCGCGCTTCGGCTGGGCGGCGATCAATGCGGCGATCTTTCCGCTCCTCGGCGTGGCGGCGCTTGCGACGCTGGCTTACGCGCGCTGGTTGAAGCGCCGCGCGGCGTCGGGAGTCGCGTGATGAGCGCGCGTCATATCGTGTTCGCCGTCGCGCCCGATCTCGTGTTGCTCGACGCATGCGGCCCGCTCGAAGCGTTCTGGCGCGCGGAACTGACTATGGCCGCGGGGAGGGGGGATGGTGAGGGCGGTGGTGCTGGCGCTGGCACTGGCTCTGGTGCTGGCACTGGCACTGGCAACGGCAACGGCAACGGCAACGGCAACGGCAACGGCAACGGCAACGGCAACGGCAACGGCAACGGCAACGGCAGCGGCAGCGGCAGCGGCAGCGGCAACGGCAACGGCAACGGCAACGGCAACGGCTCCGGCAACGGCAACGGCAACGGCAACGGCAACGGCAACGGCAACGGCAACGGCAACACCAACGGCAACGGCAACACCAACGGCAACACCAGCGGCGCCTCGCCCGTGCCCCACTCGCCGCACTCCCGCCCCGTCGCATACCGCACGACGGTTGCATCGATTGACGGCGGCGTCCTTCAGACCTTTCCTGGCTTGCCGGTCGTGACCGAACGGCTCGACTCGCTCGACGCCCAGCCGATCGACACACTGATCGTCCCCGGCGTTCCCATCGATGAGCACTGCACGCTGCAACCCGAACTCGTCGCGTGGATCAGGCGCAATGCGCCGCGCGCCCGCCGCATCTGCTCCGTGTGCACCGGTGCGTTCTACCTGGCGGCGGCGGGCCTGCTCGACGGCCGGCGCGCGACCACGCACTGGCGCGAGGCCGCGCATCTCGCGCGCCGTTTTCCCAATGTGCACGTCGACGCCGATCCGATTTTCATCCGCGACGCGGGGCCAGGCGCGGGGTCAGACGGACACACCAGCACAACCCCGCGCGAAAGCGTGGTCTGGACGTCGGCAGGCGTGACCGCAGGCATCGATCTCGCGCTTGCGCTGATCGACGAAGACCTCGGCCACGCAGTCGCGATGCAGGCCGCACGGCGCCTCGTCGTCTTCATGAAGCGGCCGGGCGGCCAGTCGCAGTTCAGCGCGGCGCTGGCGGCGCAGGCATCGGCGGGCGGGCCGTTCGACGCGTTGCATAGCTGGATGGCCGCGCATCTGCGTGACGATTTGACGGTCGAACGGCTCGCCGAGCGCGCGCGGATGACGCCGCGGACTTTCGCGCGCCGCTACGTCGACGAAGTGGGGCGCACGCCGGCGAAAACCGTGTCGGCGCTGCGTCTCGAAGCGGCTTCGCGGGCGCTCGCGGAATCACGTCGGCCGCTTAAGCGGATCGCGCTCGACTGCGGCTTCGGCAGCGAGCAGAACTTGCGGCGCGCGTTCGTGCGGCGCTTCGGCGTGCTGCCGCTCGATTATCGCGAGCGGTTTATGTCGGCGGCAGCAGCGCCGTCGTCGGCGGCGAGCGGTGTCGTTGCCGCGGACAGCGGGCGCCTCGAAACGCGCTGAGCGGCCACGCGCGCGTCGAGAACCCGCTGCATCGAATCGTGGAAATTCGATGTCAAAATCCGCGCCACGCGTCGCCGCACCTCTTCGGCGTGCTGCCGCTCGATTATCGGGAGCGGTTTATGTCGGCGGCAGCGCCGTCGGTGACCGCGAGCGGTGCGATTGTCGCGGACAGCGCGCGCCTCGAAACGCTCTGAACCGCCGCGCTCGCGCGCCGAGACCCGCCGCATCGAATCGTGGAAACTCCGTGTCGGAGGAAGCCTCCGGCACGCGTCGCCGCACCGCGCGCGGCCGCACCCGTCGCCACCGTCGTCGACCTTAAGCGCTCAACAAGCCCAGCCGCCGCCCAAACAGGCACCACCTCGTCCACCTATCGCCTCACCAGCCGATCCCACAAATTGGCGCGCCGTCAATATTGCGCTCGTATAATCGCCTCCTTTCAATGCATCCGATTGACCGGAGTCAAGATGAGCAGCCATCCTGCAGCGCCGCTGGACCGTTCCGAAACCACCTTCCGTTTTCTCGCCGAACCGAGTTCGGTCAACTTCGGCGGCAAGGTGCACGGCGGCGCGCTGATGAAATGGATCGACGAAACCGCCTATGCGTGCGCGGCCGTCTGGTCGGGGCGTTATTGCGTGACGGTGAGCGTCGGCAACATTCGTTTTCGTCGGCCGATTCTGGTCGGCAACCTCGTCGAATTGCGCGCGCGGGTCGTGGCGACGGGACGCACCAGCATGCACATCCACGTGTCGGTGCAGGCGGGCGATCCGAAGGGCGGGGAGTTGCTGCAGACCACGGACTGTCTCGTCGTGATGGTCGCGGTCAACGAGAACGGCAGCCCGGTGCAGGTGCCGTCGTTCGTACCGGAAACCGACGAGCAGAAGCGCCTCGCGAGATACGCAATGGACGTGAAGGAAGCGCTCGACGCGATCGTCGAACTGAAGCCCGAAGAAGTGGCGCAGGGCAAGATCTGAGCAACGAGGGTTACGGGCGCCGACTTCAAAGCGGTGCAAGCCACAAGCGCACGCACCTCACGTACTAAACCCACGTTTCCAGACCGAAAATCAAAGCGGGCAAACGGGCAAACGGGCAAACGGGCAAACGGGCAAACGGGCAAACCGGGCAAACCGGGCGACTCACCACGAGCCGCCCAACAACCGCCCGAGGCATCGAGGCGTCCCTACGGCGCCGAATGCCCGACCATATCTCCCGGCCGCACCCATTCGTCGAACTGCTGCTCGGTGACATGACCGAGCGCGAGCGCCGCGGCTTTCAGCGTGGTGCCTTCCTTGTGCGCCTTCTTCGCGATCTGCGCGGCCTTGTCGTAACCGATGTGCGGATTGAGCGCCGTCACGAGCATCAGCGATTCGTTGAGCAGCGTGTCGATCCGCTCGCGATTCGGCTCGATGCCGACCGCGCAGTTCTCGTTGAAACTGCGCGCGCCGTCCGTCAGCAGACGAATGGATTGCAGCACGTTGTGCGCGATCATCGGCCGGAATACGTTCAGTTCGAAGTTGCCGCTCGCGCCGCCGATGTTCACCGCGACGTCGTTGCCGAACACCTGCGCGCACAGCATCGTCAATGCTTCGGACTGCGTCGGATTGACCTTCCCCGGCATGATGGAGCTGCCCGGTTCGTTCTCCGGAATCGACAGTTCGCCGAGGCCGCAGCGCGGACCGCTCGCGAGCCAGCGGATGTCGTTCGCGATCTTGTTCAGGCTCGCGGCCACCGTCTTCAGCGCGCCGTGTGCGAAGACGAGTGCATCGGCGGCCGCCATCACTTCGAATTTGTTGGGCGCGGTAACGAAGGGTACGCCGGTGAGCTTCGCGATCTCCGCCGCCACCTTCTGCGCGAACTGCGGATGCGCGTTAAGGCCGGTGCCGACCGCCGTGCCGCCCTGCGCGAGTTCGTACAGATGCGGCAACGCCGATTCGACGTGGCGAATGCCCTGGTCAAGCTGCGCGACGTAACCTGAAAACTCCTGGCCGAGCGTGAGCGGCGTCGCGTCCTGCAAGTGCGTGCGGCCGATCTTGACGATGTCGGCGAACGCGCGGGCCTTGCCGTCGAGCGTATCGCGCAGCGTCTTCAAAGCGGGCACGAGATGTTTGACGATGCCATGCGCGGCGGCCACGTGCATCGCAGTCGGAAACACGTCGTTCGACGATTGCCCGCGATTCACGTCGTCGTTCGGATGAACCTTGCGCGCCTCGCCGCGCTCACCGCCGAGCAGCTCGCTCGCGCGATTCGCGATTACTTCGTTGAGGTTCATGTTGGTCTGCGTGCCGGAGCCGGTCTGCCAGACGGCGAGCGGAAACTCTTCCGGATGCTTGCCGTCGATGATCTCATCCGCCGCCTGCATGATCGCGCGCGCCTTGCTTTCGTCGAGCACGCCGAGTCCCAGGTTCACCGCGGCGGCGGCGCGCTTGATCACGGCGAGCGCGGTGATCAGTTCGGGCGATTGCTTCTCGGTGGAAATGCGGAAATTCTGCAGCGAGCGCTGCGTTTGCGCGCCCCATAGACGGGCGTTCGGCACGGCGATTTCACCGAACGTGTCGCGCTCCATTCGTACGTCTTCAGTCATGGTTCAGCTCCGCTTTTAAAGTTCTGCGTTGACCGGCAATAAGGAGAATAGCCCGGTTAGCGCATTCCGGTATAACCCTGCCTGCGGGTCGAAAATATAGGTGCGCCGCACGCCGTTCTCCACATCGGTCCAGACGAGCGGCGACAGCGGCGCGCCGATCGAGCGGAGATAGGCGAGCTGCGCGTCGTCGGCGAGCGTCACGCGATAGCTTTGTTGCGGTTCGATCGCGCGGTCGAAGATGTCAGCCACCTGCGCCGCCAGTTGCGGACTGTGGATCACGAGCGCGAGTTCGGTGTTCAGATTCGCCGAGCGCGGATCGAGGTTCATCGAACCGATCACCAGAATGCGCCGGTCGATCATAAAGGTCTTCGCATGCAGACTCGCGCGCGAACGCGAGCCCGCGAAACCCGCGGCGGGCGTTTCCTGGCGCGGCCGGAATTCGTATAACTCGACGCCCTGCTTGAGCAGCGGCACGCGAAACGGACTGTAGCCGGCTTGCACCGCGACCGCGTCGGTGGCGGCCAGTGAATTCGTCAGGATTGCTACGCGCACGCCGCGCTGCGTCAGTTCGCTGAGCGCCTTGACGCCCGCCTCGTGCGGAACGAAGTAGGGCGACACGATCAGGAAATCCTTGTGCGCGTCCTTGATCAGCTCGCCGAGCCGCTTCAGCGGCGGACTCACGTAGTCCGGCGACGGGTTCTCGATCTTCTCCGGCTCATCCGCCTTGAACTCGGCGTGCGCCCACGTCAGGCCGAGTTGCCTGCTGGAAATCTGCGCGGCGAGCGGCGTTGCGTTCAGCGGCTTTGCGTTGTACGGATCGGCGTTGGTACGCCAGTGCTGGCGAAGATCGTCGCGCGTCTGGTCGAGTTCCTTTGCGTCGAACTTCTGCTTGTTCAGCACACGCAACGGATACGCGAGACTGCTGTTCCAGTAGTCGTCGAAGCTCGCGGAGACATCGGCGGTGATCGGGCCGGCGGCGAGCACGTCGATGTCGCGGAACTGCAGTACCTCGCTCGCGCTGAAGTATTCGTCGCCGAGATTGCGGCCGCCGACAATCGCCAACTGGTTATCCGCGATCATCGCCTTGTTGTGCATGCGGCGCGTGAAGTGGCCGATCTGTGTGAAGAGATTCGTGGTGCGCTCGAACACCCCTTCGCGCGCGCTGCCGAACGGATTGAAGACGCGAATCTCGATGTTGCTGTGCGAATTCAGGCCCGCCATGATGCGGTCGATGTCCTTGAAATTCAGGTCGTCGACCAGCATGCGTACGCGCACGCCGTGATCCGCCGCATAGAGCGCCGCGCCGAGCAGCAGCTTGCCGGTGGTGTCCTCGTTGGCGATGTAGTACTGCATGTCGAGCGTCTTGGTCGCCGCGCGGGCGAGCGCAATGCGCATCTGCAACGCGTCGGTGCCGCTCGATAGCACGCGAAAACCCGACTCGTCCGGATGAGCGGCTTCGAGCGGCGCGAGCGCTGCGCGAAGCGGCGTGTTCTCGGTGGCAGGCAGCGCGTGAGTGACCGGACGGTCGAACGCGGTGGCGGGAGGCCTCGTCGCGCACGCGGTCAGAAATGCCGATGCGCAACACAGCAGGAAGAAATGTCTCGCAGAACTGATTGCACGCTTGCGATGCATCGCGGTCTGCTTTTGTTGTGTAGGCAACTGCACGCTCTTTCCCCTTTGTTGTTCAGGCTTTTCGTGCGGCGGCGCAGTGTCTTCACACGCGCCGCCGAGAAAACCATTCTAAGGGGAATCGGGCCGCCGGACTGTTGGCGGCGGCACGAGATGGGCGTGCTTAGACGCGTCCGGGATTCACCGCGCGTTCGTCGTTGGCATGGGTCGAGCCTTTCGCCGGACGCCCTGCCCAGAAGCCCGCGAGCAGCGAGCCCGAGAGGTTGTGCCACACCGAGAACAAGGCGCCCGGCAACGCGGCGATCGGCGTGAAATACAGCTTGCCGAGCGTCGCGGCGAGGCCCGAGTTCTGCATGCCGACTTCGATGGCGAGCGTGCGGCAGACGGCTTCGTCGAAACCGAGCAGACGGCCGCCCCAATAACCGCCGAGCAGACCGATGCCGTTGTGCAGCACGACGCCGAACATCACGACGAGGCCGACGGACGCAATGCTCTTTTGCGTGCCGCCCACCACCGCGCCGATGATCAGCAGAATCGCGACCATCGACACGAGCGGCAGCACGGGTTCCACTTTGCGAACCGTCTTGTTGAACAGATGATTCACCGCGAGGCCGACCACGATCGGCAGCGCGACGATCTGCAGGATGCTCATCAGCATGCCGTGCACGTCGACCGCGATCGACGCGTCCACATAAAGGCGCGTGAGGAGCGGCGTCGCGAACACGCCGACCAGCGTGGACAACGCGCTGATCGTCACCGACAGCGCGACGTCGCCGCGCGCGAGATAGATCATCACGTTTGACGCCGTGCCGCTCGCGACGCTGCCGACCAGCACCATGCCCGCCGTCAGGTCGGGCGGCATGCGCAACGCCTTGGCGATCGCCCAGGCGGCAAGCGGCATCACGAGGTAATGCAGCACGATGCCCGCGATCACCGGCGCGGGCCGCGTGAAGACGCGCTGGAAATCGGCGACGGAGAGCGTGACGCCCATCGCCAGCATGATGATGGTCAGGAGGGTGGTGACGTGCGGCGCGATGCCGGAAAACGATGCCGGCGACGAATAGGCGGCAACGGAAATGAGCACGGCCCAGAGTGGAAAGAGACGGGTGATGCGGGCAAGCATGAGGCGAGGTCCTTGGTTGGGTATTTTTTCGTGAGAAGCGACTGGCGAAAAGCGCGGGTCTCTAGTAATGCGGTATTAAGCGCTATTGGCGCGGCGCGCGGCGATGGTTCTGCGAAGCGGCGGTGCCGTCGCGGATCGGATCGGCCGCGTGCGAGCCGCTTACCCGCAGCGTGTGTGTCGCGCCGGTTGCGCTGTTGGTCTCTTGCAGGAGAAAGGCAGTGCGTCAGCGGATGGCGGACCTGCCGGCGGCGCGGTCCTTTGTGAGGAGCGCGGCCGCGTTTTCTCGTCGGATGGACGCGGGTTCGCGTCGCTCGGAACGAACGCGCATTTTACCGTTGCCGCGCAAAGGCTGCCGGACGCTTCGTTGCGCGTGCAACGAAAGTAAGCGTTCCGCGAGGCAGCGCGAAGTAGCGCCTCGCCGCACGAAATTTGCCGCTACCGTACTCGCGCTTATTTCCGCGCGCTCATTCCCGCAGACCCGCCTGGTCCTGCCGCTTTCACACCGATGCAGCAGGCGGCGCATCCTTCGCCGGCACGCGCCGCAAGCTCAGCTTGTGAAAGCGCAGCGTCATCAGCAGCGCGACGCTCGCGAGCCCGGCCGCGAGTCCCCACCACAAACCGCGCGCGCCGAGCCCGAAGTGAAACGCGAGCGTATAGCCGGTCGGAAAGCCGATCACCCAGTAACCGAAGGCCGCGGCGATCATCGGTATGCGGGTGTCTTTCAGACCGCGCAGGCAACCGGAACCGACTGTCTGCATGCCGTCGACGATCTGAAAAATAGCGGCCACGCCGAGCAGCGAACTCGCGAGCGCGACGGTCGCGGCATTCGCCGGATCGTCGAGATGCAGGTAGAGGCCGACGATCCAGTGCGGCGCCGCGATCAGCACGATGCCCGACAGCGTCATGAAGCCGACGCCGAGCGCAAGCGCGACGAAGCCCGCGTGGCGCGCGGCCAGCGGCTGCCCCGCGCCAGACCAGAAGCCGACGCGCACATTGGCCGCCTGGCCGATCGCGAGCGGCACCATGAACGCCACCGACGCGACGTTCAGCGCGATCTGGTGCGCGGCCAGTTGCGATTCGCCGAGCAGGCCGACCATCAGGCCGGTCGCGAGAAAGAGCGTCGACTCCACACCATAGGTGATCGCAACAGGCCAGCCGATGCCGAACAGCTCGCCCATCAGCGGCACGTTGGGGCGCGTTGCGACGACGAAGTGGCGATAGCGCGGCCGCAGGTGCAACAGCGCCATCAGCACGAGCGCGGTCAGCCAGACGGTGATCGACGTCGCGGCGGCCGAGCCAAGAAAACCGAGCCGCGGCAGGCCGTACGCGCCGTGAATCAGCCCGTAGTTCAGAACGCCGTTCACGCCGACGCTCACGAGCGATACCCACAGGAGCCGCCGCGCCGCGCCGATCGCCGGCAAAAACGAGCGCATCAGACCCACGCCGATCAGGCTGCCGAGCGCGCCCCAGCGCAGCACCGCCGCATATTCGCCGACGTTGTGCGCGAGCAGCGCGGGCTCGCCGAACGCGAGCAGGATCGGCGTGGCGAACGACAGCAGCGCGAACGCCGGCACGGACAGCAGCACCGACAGCACGAAACCCGTCCAGTAGATGTGCGGCACGCGGCTTTCGTCCTGCGCGCCGCGCGCATGCGAGACGCTCACGCTGACGGACGTCAGCACGCCCTGCAGCAGCGTCACCACGACGAAGAAGAGATTCGCGCCGAGGCCGCCGGCCGCGAGCGCGTCGGGGCCGAGTGAGCCGAGCAGGATGGTGTCGGTGACGGCCATCGCCATTTGCGACAGTTGCGCGATCGCGAGCGGCGCGGCGAGCCGCGCGGTGTCGGCGGCGTGGCGCGAGAAAGTGGGCGGCGGGGCGGCGGACCGGGTGAAGCCGGATTGAGTCATGGAGCGTGCGTATTGAGCGGATCGGGACAGCGCGTTGGACGACAGCGGCATTAGCTTGCGGACGGCGCGGCTTACGCACGGCGTAGCGGCCGGCGCACGAGGCGCCCGCAAGCGGCGGACGCGGCGGCGGCTAAAAGCGCGTTCGCCGCGATGGCGCGTGCAGCCACGAGTCCGAAGCCGACGACGTCGGTTCATGCGCGTGTCTGGCAAAACCAACAGCTTATTGTGTGGCCGCTGAACTGTCGATGGAGAACGCACGTTTTTGGTGCGCGAGCCGGCTGCGGAATCTCGTGGTCCGGCGCAGCGCCCGCGTCAGGCCTCGTGGACTGCGATCCGCGTGTCGCCGAGCAGCACCACCTGACCCGCGCGGATCTTGCACGTTTTACGCGTTTCGACGCGGCCGTCGACGGTCACCGCGCCGTCGGCGACCATCAGTTTGGCCTGGCCCCCGCTGTCCGCGAGTCCCGTAATCTTCAGCAGATTGTGGAGTTCGACGTAGTCGCCAGTGAGCGTGAAATCGAGGTTGGGCATGGGCGTTGCACCTTCAGGCGAGGGGTTCGCATCATAAGCCACAAGCTTGCCCTGAAGAAGGCGCGCTGTGTTTGCCAGTGCGTTTGCCCGCGTCTTTGCAGGTGCCGGCCGCGCGTCGGCGAGCGCATCGCAAGCAAATGCAAGCAGATGTTATGCGCTTGTCAGAAAGTGAAACGTCGCGTAACACCGGTCGCCACGAAACGACTTCACTCGTAAAGTGGGTCTCAGCAGCAAAGCTTGCCGAAAATTTGTTCGGCTGTGAGCAGACCGGGAGGCGTCCTGCAAAGCGCCGCCGACGCGGCGCCGGACGGCTCACATCACGACAACCTGAAGAGGAAATCGCCATGACCCAGATTCGTACGCTACTGATCGGTACCGCCATGACCGCCTTTGCCGCCACCGCGGCTGTGGCGCAGACCAGCCAACCCGTTCAGCCGATCCAGCCGGCCGCGGGCGTGAATACGCAAGCGCAACTTCAGGCACAGACGCCGGGCGCCGATGTCGCGCCGGCAGCGCAGGGCGTGCAGCCGGTCACGCCGCCGCCGACGCGTCTGACGGCGCCGGGCTCGGCCGATCCGCTCGTCCAGAAGCGCGAAGCGAACGCGAAGGCGAGCGCGGAATACCGCGCGTCGAAGAAGGCATCGAAGGCCGAGTTGAAGCAGCAGCAGAAGGCCGCGAAGTCCGAGTACACGGAGCAGGTGCGCGACGCGAAGATCAACATGAAGGCGGACAAGCAGGCCGCCAGCAACGAAATGAAGATGAACATGCAGGGCCAGGCCGGCGCGCAGACCGACGGCGGCGAGGTCAAGCATTAATCGCCGGTCGCGTCGGGGCGCGATGCGCCCGGCACGTCGGACTTGCGCCCGGGC
>Ga0209795_10000919_pt1 | contig 19869 bp, 43 predicted proteins | sample AgamicOrMarz_FD_187166 | JGI IMG/M metagenome (GOLD analysis project Ga0209795, IMG submission 187166) | Agave microbial communities from Guanajuato, Mexico - Or.Ma.rz (SPAdes) (version 2) | ecosystem: Host-associated > Plants > Phyllosphere > Phylloplane/Leaf | place: Guanajuato, Mexico...
CCCTAAAAACTATTTTATGGAAAGACCTATCCGATTTGTCGATTGCGCTGTAGGAACTGAAAATCAAATGTATGCAGTAAAGACTACTAAAATAAATAATCACCCTGTTCTTTCTATTACAGTTATGGGATTAGAAGGGTATGGAGGATTCCGGGTAGATATCTGGACCGCTGAAGATGAAGACAGCCCAGTAAGAACTATCCTTACTAATCAAATCGATATTAAATACGGTAAGCAACCCAAGGAGGAAAACTAAATGAGAAAAGAATACACATTCACTGAAGAAGCATTACTCCTTAAAACTCCGAGAGGTTACTTATATGATGTATGGGAACACCTTAATGATGAACCAGAAAACTTTGAATTTGTAGAAGACATTCGTTACGCTCAAAAGTTCTACCCACACCTAAGACAAATCAAAGCCCCTAAGTATCTATATAATATAGAGACAGGAGCTTCAATAGATACACTAGAGGAAGCAGCCAAATATCTAAATGGAAAGCTACAAGAGGTATCAATCACTCGTACTGTAGTATATGAGATAAAGGGGGAAAAGTAAATGAATATGGAAAGTTGGAAGAAAGAAGACAATTTTAATAGTATAGGAACTACATCAGGAAGATTTAATTCAACAAAGCCAAATATAGCAGGAACACCTCAAAGCAATAAGAGAACAAAACAAAAACATGTTGAGGATATTGTCTATACTCGAATCTTCTTAGGTAGGCTAAGACGTTACCGTGTATTATCTGAAACATTAACTCATGTATACTTACAGGATATGGACCACAATACAAAAAGCTTCAACGTACCACATGCTTACCTAAAGGAACACTATACCAAACATGTAAGATCAGAGGAGGAAAAGTAAATGAGATTAGATACCCAAAGAGTATATAGTGTAGAATGTGTGTTAGGGTCAATAACTAAAATCTTCACAGTAGGAGAAGACGATGTAAAAAAGATTGAAGCATATGAAGTAAGAGAATCTGCTTCATATAAGGTTAATGTATACAAAGGGAAGGATAAGTTAAAACCGTCTTTTACTATTCTAACGAATCAAGTAATGATTGAGTATAAGCGTGAACACCATGAGAAAGAACATGAGATACTTGATTTAGAATTTTAACCTATAGTATGTAGTATGTAGTATGTAGTATGTAGTAAGGAGGAAAAGTAATTGTCTAAAACAAAAGGTATCCCTATGAGTAAGGTATGTAAAGACTGTGAGATACCTATACCACGTTATACTTACTATATGAACGATGAGCTATGTCATAAGTGTAAGTATGAGAGAGCATGCCTTAAAAGAAGGGAAGGAAAGTAAATGAAAATGCTTATAGAATTGGATAAAGAAGATTTAGTAGCACTAGTAAAAGGTTCATCCCCTAACTCTAGTATAATGAGTCATCCTATTATTAAAGAGCATGGGACATTTAATGGTTCTCAAGATAGATGGGATTGGGACTATAAGCTGTCTAATCTTACTGAAGAACAGTTACTAACTATATATAGTATGTGTAAACAAAGTTGGAAGTAGTAGCTCACTAGAGTATATACTATATAGATACTTTACCATATTAAAGCTAGGTAGACAACAGTGAGCCCTTATATAGAGTAAGTAACATATAGTAGCTCACCAGTATATACTTTATCCTACTAAAGCTAGGTAGACCATAGTGAGCCCCGGGTTTCTATCTCGACCCCTTATCTACCTAGACTATAATTGTCGCACCTTTCAGAATTGTTTGGCGCTGGGACACAATTCTAACAATTCACACAATTCTAAATATTATAATAATAACCGCTAATTGCCTATATACTATAGAGAATGTTACAAACTTTAAAATATTCTATACTATATAGGCAATATTTTTAAATAATGGGTTGACGCACAGTCAACCGCATGCTATAATAGGTATATAGATAGGGAGGAGATAAGATGAAACACTTACCAAAACCAAAACCGTATCGTCCGTATAAGCCAGTATTTGTAGAGTATGTAAAGTCCGTAACGCCGCTAGATATTTCAGAGGGGCAGCTTATCAAGATCACAGATGATCTAAAGAATATTTATAGAGAGTCACAAAAAGATAAAAAATAGATGTTGACTTTAAATCAACCGTATGCTATACTTAGTATATAAGATAAGAGGAGGAGGAGATAATAATGCATAACTACACTTGTGAAGATTGCGGAGTTACGGTAGAGATCGAGGAAATAGAAGCGGTGCTATTTCCACACAACCATGAACACTATGAGAATGGTAAATGTATTCCATGTTTTGAAAAGGAGGAGAAGTAATGGCAAAGTTTGAAAGAGTATATGTGCTGCAAGTATTCAATGTAAATGGTGTACTAATCGGTGAGGAGGATTGGAGTCGTATAGAGCCGGGTGAGTTGGCAATTGAAGAAGCACTTAGTAAGTATGTCCATGCAGAGTGGGCAGTCATCGAAGAAAGATTCAGAAAAATATAGAAATAAGTATTGACTTTAAATCAACCGCATGCTATAATTGTATTATAGATAAGGAGGAGATGCAAGTGGAAAATGTAATAGACAAATTGATCAAAGAGGTGCAGCAGTATTCATTGCAAGATATTCATATAGTAGCTGAACAGAATCGTAAGCAGATGGAAGCATTAAAGATGACCGCTGGGATTCATAACTTTCTTATTCAAGGCAGTTCCCGGTAAGTTACTAATACTATATAGTAGCTCACTGGTTATATAAATAAATTATTATTATTAGGGGGAAAATTAAAATGATTACATTTGGAGTATTGTTAGGTTTAGTAGCGGTGGTATTATTCATCTCAGGTATTAAGAAGTTAGTTAGGGAGAAGCGGAAGGCGATCATACCTCTTATAGGCGCTACATTGTTAGCTATAGTAGGTGCAGGGTTTATTGGTGCAGGTGGTGGTAGTAATGTACAAGAGAATGCTGTAGTAACTGAAGATGTTAAGGCTAAGGAAGAGCCTGCCGCTAAAGAAGAGCCAAAAGAAGAAGTAGCTCCCGACACAGCTGAAGAAGATGTAGTAGCTCCCGAGCCAGAGGAAGAGCCGGAACCAGAAGTAATATTAGAGCCTGTTACACTTGGTTCAGGTACATTTGAAGTAGGTACAGACATTCCAGCTGGTCGTTATACTATAAGCACACAGGAACCACAAGGAACGATTGCTACTTATGATAGCTGGGGCTTACTAGATGTCAATGAAATGTTAGGGACCGCTCCAGACTACTATGTAAATAATATTACTACAGAATTAGAAGAAGGTGGCAGCATAGAGATCAGCGGATTAAATCAAGTCCTCTTCACACCTAAGCAATAACTTATATAGTATAATAAACGAATAACAGCCTATTGTTCGGAGACTATAGTAGCTCCCGAGCGGTAGGCTTTTTACATAGTAGCTCACCAGACGGACGAGAAGCTTGTTCTAGGGGTAGTAGCTCACTACATAGGCAAATACATAGTAGCTCACTAGAATTGCTTAGTAGCTCCCCACACAGGGCAGGGTGCCGCCGGGCTGGGTGGATGGCTGCTGGTGGTCCCTTATACGTGTATATACTATATAGGAAGAAACACGGTTTTTTATATAAAATGCATTTATTTTGCTTTTATGTGTTGACTTTTAATCAATAAGCATGTAAGATAAGAGTATACCAATTGAAGGAGCTGTTCACATGAAACGTAAAGTAAAGTTTCAAAACGTTAAAAATATTAAAGGAGCTATGAAGATACTAGCTCATAATTATCCTCAATATCGAGCTTCTAAACCTAGCTTTCATCGGGTTAGCCTTTCATCTAATTTAGTCTTCATTCATCTATATGAAGGGAACGACTTCTTTCATTCAGCTACTATGATTTATCATAGAGAAAAGAAAGAGCTTGAAATGGTTAAGAAAAACGGCAATCACATTAGAGCTTACAGAGCTTTATAAAAAAGTTTTAAAAGGTGGTTGACTTTTAATCAACCACCTGCTATACTTAAGATAATCCAATAAGGAAAGGGAATGATTGATAATGGCAAATACAATTGAACAGTTTAAAAGTAATATGGCTTGGACAACATTAACATTAAATGCTACTCAGCAAGAAAGCATTTTTGAAAGTGTGGACCGTGAGAGCTACGCAGATATGGAAGCTCTAGAGGAGGACTACAATTACGATGATAATTTAATCAGTATAGATGTAAACCTGCATAGCGTGTTGGAAAACTTCTCAGAACTAATTGAACGTGGTAAACTTAATAGCATTACTCTATACTATCTAAAAGAAGACGAAATGTATGCTGGTGTACTAACATACGATTATTAAAAAAAAGTTTTAAAAGGTGGTTGACTTTTAATCAACCACCTGATATACTTAAGATATACCAAATAAGGAGCTGTTGTACTTGGAAAAGTTAATAATGCTAGAAGTGTTTTATGCAGACGGTAGGACCGCTAAACTCATTGAAAGTAATGAATGGATTTATGGTATCTTATCTAAAGGAGGCGTTCCATACTACCTACAAAGAACGCTTGCACCAATTCCCCGGAATACTTGGATAGGTTTTAAGTCGTACGAAGTGGATAGCGATTATACTATCATAGAGCACATCGAAACACAAGGGAAAACATGGTAATAAAAAAGTTTTAAAAAGTGGTTGACTTTAAATCAACCGCATGCTATACTTAAGATAAGCTAAAAGAAAGGATTTGATGAACATGGAAAATAAAATAGAGGTCCGTGGAGAGTACTTGTACATTAATAATCATATCATTCAGTTTACTAATGAACAAGCGGCAAAGGCATTTTTAATGGATTTGATCTTAAAAGGTTTCTTGGATAAATAAAAAAAGTTTTAAAAAGTGGTTGACTTTAAATCAACAGCATGCTATACTTAAGATAGTTAATAAAACAAATTAAATTAAAGGGAGATGTTTTAAATGGCATTATCACAAACATTATTAAATCTTATCGAACGTGCAGAACGTAAAGGAACAGCGGTTAAACGTGTAAGAGAAGGCGCTGTAATGGATAGCAGTTCTTGGGGCATGTCACCACTTGAAAGAAATGAGTATATCCGCTCAACGCCTATGATTAATCAATGGGAGGTTGAGTACTATATTGAATCATACCCGGTGTATGTTGTCAAGCATTATGATACGCTTATCGCTCGTTTTGAATGTGTGGAGGGTGAATGGCAACTAACAAATTATTACGGTGAAAGCAATTCAGATAGAGACGCTTTAAACGGTCTATGCTCTTACTTTGGAGTTAATAGAGGTTTCCGCTACCGTCCTTCAGTTGGTTCATTTGAAGAGGTTACCTGCTAAAAAAAGTTTTAAAAGGTGGTTGACTTTTAATCAACCACCTGCTATACTTAAGATAGTTAGAAAATACTTAATAACTTAAAGGGAGATGTTTTATAATGACAAACTTAATTGCAAAGGTTACATTTGAAAAATCGGCTGAGATGGATAACTATGAGAAAGGTTGTCACGGTGGTATTAATGTGGTCGCTGTAGATGAGTTCTCATTCTCATTCACTGATAAAAAGGATTTACTTGAAAAGTTAGCGGATTGGACAGCAAACCGCTTCGATGTTAGTGTAAAAAGTTTCTTGAAGCATATTGAGAATGAATGTGAAAACAACCGCTTCGATTATGCTCAGCCGGAAGATGAAATTGGAGACTACATGGATATTACACCAGACAATCCAGACGGGTACTATGCAATGTATATGTTTTGGGTAACGGTCACTCAAGAAATAAACTATACTTTCTAAAAAAAGTTTTAAAAGTTGGTTGACTTTTAATCAACCACCTGCTATAATTAAGATATACCAAATGGATAGGAGATGTTAACAGTGACAGTAAAAGTTAATGTAACAGAAATGGAACGTAAAGCAATGGATGTAATTAAGGATACTATGGATATGTACTGTGATGGATTCTCAGATGTAAGGACCGCTGATATTGCAGAGGCAACAGGCTACACGGTCCGTCAAGTGAAAGGCATTCTTAGCAGTCTTCAAAAGAAAGGCTTTGTATACTTCATGGATGTAAACAACGAATATAATGTATTTGCTCTTACTACGATTGGAGCGGACGCAATGGGTTACGAGCTAGAATATTATGAGGAGCTGATGGAATCTTGAAAACTCCTGAATGGTGTCCACATTGTACGGTAGAGGTTGAGCTGGATAGTGTAATGAAAGCACAGAAATGTCCATCTTGTCAAGTATTAATTTTACCTTGTACTTATTGCACAGATATCAATGAGAATCGTAACTGTGCAAAGTGTCCTCTAGAAAGTTAAAAAAGTTTTAAAATAATGTTGACTTTAAATCAACCACATGCTATACTTAAGATAGTTAGAAAATACTTAATAAATAAGGAGATGTTGTTAATGTTAAACGTAGTTTGTAATGTATGTGATGGAGATGCTTTTTTATCTGATAGTGTAAAGTGTGACCCTTGTAATAGCACTGGATGGACTGGAGTTCCTGATAATCAAATTGTATATGTTAATGCTTACCGTGTCACTAGAGAATTTGGAGGACATGAAGAAGGCGGCTGGTGGTATGACAACTATGAATGTATAGAAGTCTTCCCTGTTAAAAATAAAGCGGCTGAGCTTATGAAAGAGTCTTTAGAGGAAGAACACTCTCATATCGTTCATGGTGATATTTCAAGCGTTTTAGGTGGAGCTGAATTACATGTCTTAATAGAAGAAAAGCCTAAAGAGAGTGAAACTAGAGAACGTCCACACTACGAATAAAAAGTTTTAAAAGGTGGTTGACTTTCAATCAACCACCTGATATAATAAAGATAGTTAGAAGATAACAAAAAAAAATACTTAAATTAAAAGGAGATTGATTATTATGTTAGAAACTAAAGAGCTAAATTTATTAGGTGAATTAAACGATGAGCAAGCGGTTTTGGAAGATTTCATTTCAGATTACCAAGGTTCAAGCACATATATCTGTGACGCAATTAGTGAAGCGGCTGATGGTGCGGTGCCTATCTCAAATCATGACATCTGGAAAAATGCCTATGATATCTCAGAATACATTGAGGACGCAATCAGCGAAGGCTTAGCACCAGTACAAAGTGGTAATGTTGATTTAATTAAAATCTTTACAGCTGGATACTATCAGTACTACAGCCAAGCGCTTCACACTAACCTAGATATCATGGTCTATAATTACATGGTTGAGCAAGTCAATGAATATTTAGATCAAATGGACGAAGATGTTTTAGATGAGCTAGACATTGATGATATTGAAAGCCGCTTGGAAGATGAGGCGGACGACTTCGACCATAACAACATGTTTGATTTCATTGACGAAATTATTGAATCAGTCAAAGAAATGATTGACGAAATGGTTGAAGAGCTAGAAGAGGAAGACGAAGAATAAATTTTATAATAGCGGTTGACTTTTAATCAACCGCTATGTTATACTAAATATAGTTAGAAGAAAGGATTTGATTAAATGACTTGGCTAGCAAATAAGCTTGGCTTAACAGAAACTCAGATTCTAGCAACATTCATAGCTACTATGGTAGGGTTAGCGCTGGTAGTGATAGGATGTAAAGCAATTGGTTTCTATTATATGTTACATAACTAAAAGGAGATGATAGAAATGAGAGTACAAAATAATACGTCTGCTGTTGATATCCTTAAGGCTCTGGAGAAAAATTCCGCTAAGCTTGACAAATACCAAAAGAAGAATGCAAGCATGTTCGCTAAGATTGACAACATGTTCAGTAAATTCTTTAAAAAAGTTTTGTAATAGTGTTGACTTTAAATCAACTGCATGCTATAATTAAGATAGTTAGAAAATAACATATTAAAGGGAGATGTTGAGAATGACAGGATATGAAGTGTTAGGTTACTATGTATGTAATGATACAACTATAGAGGAGGCTGGACCGGCTGATATTTTCGTAGCTATTGACGAAGGACATAATCGTTTAACTGTATATGCTCCAATTGGTCAACATAGCGAAGCGGATAGAGGTTATGTGAAAGAGTGCCAAACTATCACCAAGGAAGAATACAAGCAAATAAGCAAAGGCATTTATACACCAGCTGAATATCTGTAAAAAGTTTTAAAAGGTGGTTGACTTTTAATCAACCACCTGCTATAATTAAGATATACCAAAGGAAAGGGAATGATAAAATGATAGGCTACAAAAACCGCTCGGTCCGCACACAGCAAAGCAAGGTTTACTACAATCTGCATAAAGGGTTATTCAGTGTAAAGCAGGATGGCTTGGTGGTCCTTCACACTAGAAGAGTAAAGCTTGTAAACGTACACTTCCAAGTGAGTGAGGCAGGCAGACAGAGAGTCCTCGAGGAACAAAGAAAGAACGTTCACGCTTATGTAAACGGAGTCTTCCAAGGTGTACCAGAATACAGCACGGTAGAAGGCTTTAGAGAGGCTTACTACAATCCTTACAAGGTTGACAGCTTTGTAGATAAGGAAACGCTGGAGCCGCTATATGAAGCGGATACAGTATACTTAATTGATAGAAGAATATTCTACAAATAAATAATAAAAGGCGGTTGACTTTAAATCAACCGTCTGCTATAATAAAATTATACCAAATGAAAGGATTTGATGGATTTGTTCAAAACGACAACTGAATTACTTGAAGCAGCTAAGCAACTAAAGGAGGCTGCCAAGGGAGTCCAAGACGCTACGCAGCATCGACTCTGGTGGGATAAGAAGGTAGACGTTCTAAGAGCCGTTAACAGCGCTCTAGAGACGGGATACTTCACAGGTGATGCATATGCAGAGCTCACACAGGCAAAGTACATTATAGGTAATGCAGAGGCTACAGCCGGAGGATACTTCCGCTGGGAATAATAGAGGGAGGATTTATTCCTCTCTTTTATAGAAAAAGTTTTAAATAAGTGTTGACTTTAAATCAACAACATGAGATAATATGTATATAGCAAGGCAATACAAATAATACGAATAAGGGAGATGTTCACATGAAAAACGAATTAGCATATCAAGTAGAGGCATTAGAAGCAAAGGTTGAAAGACTAGAGGAGAAGCTAGACCATGCTAGTACACCAGAGAGAGCGGAGCGTATAGCAGAACGCTTACAGGATGTACAAAACGAACTAGAAGCGGCTAGAGAGGATTATGAAGCTCAAATGGAATACGATGGCATGAATGCTTGGGAGTACAACGGAATCAGTCAAAAGGATTTCTACTAAGACAAGAGAGGAGGCGACAAGCTTCCTCTTTTTTACATTCTTCGACAAACCCCTCCCCGTACCATTTTTTACCATAAACGATAGGGTCCCCCCAGTGCCCGTCTACCTAGGGCTCGAATTTTTCCACAAAAATTTTTTAGTAAATATAAAGGTACCTTAAACGTAAATACATGCATATACCCGAATAAAAAAAAAGAGGCTGTAATAGCCCCCTTCCTACAATTAAAGCCCTAATATTAGCCACAGTAACAATATGACCACGATCACTCCAAATACCCAGCTATACATTCCCGTCACTCCCCTCTATAAGGCAGCTGGTACTAATAATGCTGCAATAGCGAAGTATACCACTAGCACTAGTACCATGATAACTAAAAAGGTGTTATCTAGCATCCCTGCACCCCCTCCCGTACTTTTGTACAGGATTAGTTTACCCCCACCCCGTTATTATATAAGTGGGACTCAAAACCAGCAGGATAAAATAAAAAAGGGTACTTACCCAGTACCCCAATTTTTAAAAGGTAAAACTATAACTTCCATTATTTTCCATATTACTTATTACTTCTTCCGCAAAATAAGCCAGATCAAGCGCAGTAACAGTAATGGAGAGATTGGCTTTACAGGTGGTGGAGTCGGTGTTGGTTCCAGTTCAGGTGTAGGTGTTGGGACCGGGACTGGTTCCAAATCAGGTTCAGGTTCAGGTTTCGGCTCTGGTAATAGTATCGGCTCCTCTTTTGGAGGCTCTACGGGCTCCTCTACGGTTAAATCTAGGATGTGGGTACCTTTGGTATAGTCTGCAATGGCAATGGACTTTAAAAGAGCTACTGCACCCGTCATATGAGGTGTAGCCATTGACGTTCCATCCATACGAGCATATTTACCATTAGGGTACGTAGAGAAGATGTTAACTCCCGGTGCTAGGATATCTACCTCATTGTTCGTATTAGAGAACTCAGCTAGCATACCGCTGAAGTCTACAGCTCCTACTTCGATAACCTCTGGATAAGCTCCCGGATATGAAAGTTCTTCTGTAGCTTCGTCCCCGTCTCCTTCGTTACCGGCTGCTGCAACAACTGTAATACCTGCTGCTACTGCTTCCTGAACAGCTTTACGTAAAGAGTAAGAATGCTGCCCACCTAGAGACATATTGATCACATGTACCTTCTGCTTTACAGCGTAACGAATAGCTGAGATCGTCCAGTTCATGTCACCTGTTCCATCGTCTGAAAGAGCTTTCAGGGCAAGGATTTTAGCTTTAGGAGCTACACCTACGATACCAGAGCCAGTATTTGTAGCGGCGATCGTACCTGCTACGTGAGTACCGTGTCCGTGACCGTCCATATAGTCTCCTTTACCAGTGAAATCTTTCCCACCGATAATATTGTCTTTCAAGTCCGGGTGGTTATAGTCAATACCAGTATCGATAATTGCTACAACTACTCCCTCTCCTTCGTTACCTTTATCCCATTGAGACTGAGCGTTGATCATCTTAACTCCATCTGGGATAGTCTCCGCTGGGAAAGTGTGTACAGACTTAACCTTTACAGGAATAAGACGTACATCTCGGTTCTTTTTGAAGAATGACATAGAAAAACCCCTTTCTGTACATGTATTAATAATAATTAGTACACATACAATATAGGGGTTGGTCTAAATTATTTTTAATATTGCTTTTCTATTATAGGGAAATCTTAATTTGAATTATGCTCTGTATATTTATTCGGTGTAATCCCGTAATGATGAATAACTGTTCTCGAGTGGATGAATCCTCGCTCTTTGGCTCTAACCAGCGCTTTATACATACGGTCCCTTCCAACTGGGTTATCCGTATGGAGATAGATACGATTAATGATAAGCTTCGATCTGGTTGCTCCATGCTCGATAATCCAATTAACAAGATCATCTCCAGTAGGTAATAAGTTACCCTGTTCATCCTCCCCTAGATCGTGGTCTAGGGAAAGGATATTAATAGGGTAGTTTTTAAGAAACAGTATAGCATCTTGACAAGTACGTGCTACTCTAAAGCCTGCTGGAACGTCTCTAAGATCATCTACGTATAAATTAATCATTGCGGCTCTCCCGGATTATAAAGCATAAAACGTTTAGCGCCGTAGTCGTTATTACCAAAGAACTTATCTACGGGACGTGCCCATAGCTGCCCATCCTTATGAGACTTATACAATACAGTAGGGTGGTCTAACATAGATACGTACACGTTTAGAGCCCACACAGCGATATTAACTTCTTCCCCGGTCTCTTCATGCTTTGCTATATAAGACCTGTTATTATCGGAGATATGTTGTATCGTTGTAGCAATCCCGATATACGTATATAAGCCACCACTAGCTGTATGGATATAGATATCGCCTTTTTTCATATCAATGTCCTCCTCTGTCATGTAGTACTGCCAGAGAACGAATGATAAGATTTAATGCTACCTTAGCACCCTCTAGTGTTTCGATCTCTTCATCATTAAGAGTTACAGAGCCTAATAAGTCATGAGCTTCTAATGTAACAAGTTGCCCATTATCACCTTGAACTTGAATTGTATTCTTAATTGCCATTTACTTCTCCTCCTAAGTAAATCGTATTAGATATTAGATACCTACGTATGCTTGTTTAACTGCTTCAAGATATCTAGCAAATTCAGCTGTCTTAGAACCTTCACGACCTGCTGAAGTATTTGTACCAAACATAGCTGAGCGTTGAGCTGTGCTGATCTCTAACTGCACACCTTTATAAGCTAGGGTCTTGTTTACGATGTTCTCTGGCTCACGTCCTGCTAATCCACTATTCTCTGATACTAGCTCACAGCTAAACCCTGCTGCTTGTAGTGCCGCAAATACTTTCTCTTTACGATCGATGTCTGCTCCACCAATAAGAGTGTGCTTCGTAGAGCTTGAGTATCCGTGGAAAGATACACATAGGACTGAACGCTTTACTAGCTTTAATCCTTGCGGCTCATCGAAATGTGTGCTGGTTACATGCAGGTCGGTATTTCCAGATGACTTAGTACCTTCGAATAGGTATAGAGACGAGTGAGTATCTTCTGCAAATGCCTTAGCTAGCTCCGATGTACCTCCCTCGATAGCTCCACCGTGAATAGCAATAGCTACCTTTTGTAACCCTCGATCTTTTACCGTAATACGATAGTCTACTCCTTCTTTGTTAGCTGCTGCTAACTCTTTAAAATTTGCATATAAGTCTGCCATTTTCTTTGCTCCAATCTATAGTGTATTTATTGCTCCTTAGTAATATAGCAAAAAAGTTAGGTTGTTTATTGGGAGCGTGATGTTCTTCTTTACGTAATTATTTATGGGATTAATAGGTAACCTAGGACTAAGGCAAATACAACTACTGCACCTAATAAGAACCCTTTCTCGAAGTCCTCCATTACTTGCCCCCTTTTAGTACGTAGCTGTGGTCTGCATTAATAACTGCCGGTGTTTTCTCTTTACACTTCTGGCAAATGTAGTCTGATCGTTTAATCTTCTCTAACTCTCGTTTGTGCTGCAATGAAAGCTCTACTATAGAAAAAATTGTTATACACAATACAATGAAAGCGATTAAGTATATAAATACCATTGATATCCTCCTTATTTATAACGTAAAGCTTTTAATATCTTTCTGAACAATCCTAGCTGCTCTTGCTTATATCCTTCGTAACCAGCATAAGCTACCTCTACTTGAGAGTGTAATTCATCTTTACATTTGTCACAGATATGGATATCTAATGCATCTCCACTAACCCATTTAATAGTTGCATGGTTAGCTCCGCCTTTATCCATACATACATTGTCACATACGTCACAGTAAGTAGTAACTACTTTCATATATTCCTCCTATTTACGAGGCGTTAGTGCCCCTAGTATTTTCATACCGCAATCAATACGGTGTACTAGAGTGTGACAGTTAGGGCAAAGTACTGAAAGGCTCTTAGCTTGTGTAGCCTTCTCTAATTGGTGACCGTCCCAGCCTACCCAGCCCTGCTTAGCTGCTTCCTCTAGTAACTCCGTAATGTCTTCACCTTTCTTTACTGCTGCACGGATTTTATTCTCCATTGCTTGATGCTCTTGATAGTCGATGTGATGTACTTCTACGATATGGTATCCACAGATTTCACAACGATCTCCATATGTTTCGATTCCTATTTGTCTGTAATCCGATGCCATTGTTATGTCTCTCCCTACTACATTTTATAGAGTCCCTTTATGGAGACCTTATATTAATATAGCTCTAGAGGTTCGGATAACCTACCATATCGAATAACAAATAATCCCAAGGCGTACACTTGCTTATCAGACAACTTTCTACCTGCAATACCTTGAATGAATATACTCTGAGCGGTTGCAGGTAATTTATCTGTCTTCCTATGGGGAGGGAGGGACCGTAAAGTATCCCTCGTATCTCCTAGCATAGTTGTTAAGTCTACCTGATGAAGATATTCACCGACAGCCTCTTCTTCAGCTATTTGTGCATCTCTACGCTCCATTGCCCACATCTGCTCAAACATGCAATCGAGCATATCTTCTGCATAACTCATACTGCTTCTCCTCTCGCTCCTCCAGTTCTAGCTTTATGGAGTGCTACCCAATCATCTGTGTAAAGATCATAATACTTCACAAATTTATGTCCGAAGTTAACGTGCTGCTCATCCCATCCTTCTGATAGGTGATCATGCATATCTTCTACCATTTGTTCAATTGTCCAATCTTCACTAATAATGTCAACCATTGAGCCCGGGAATAATTCAGTATACCAGTAGCGTACCTCATTAATATTTTCAGAGCAAACTAGTTCAAATAGGCAATTAATTAAAATTTCTTTCATATCACGTTCTCTACGAGTCAGCCCGATCATATGTACATTCTTGATGTCTAGAATCTTAGCACCAACTGTAACTTCACCTGACATGTCAACCTTTTGATCTTCTGGCTTGAATCCGTAATCCTTCTTCACAGTTCCTGCAATCATTTCATACACTAACTGCTCTTGACGAGGGATTAAACGAGATTTCTTAGTAGGTACGGTTGCGCCCACTGTATCGATCGCAATAACACGAATACCGTCTGTAAGAACTGCTGCATAGTCGATGCATTTTCTATCATGGTTCTTTCGGATATACGATCTTTCATGAATGGCTTTCAACATTTCTTCTGGTAGTTCACCAAACTGATCTTCTACAAAATCCATTAATTCTTCAGTTACGTGAAGTAAAGGCGTTTGGTCCATTAATTCTACATTGTCTGTTTTATCCCACTCATGAAAAGCTATTACGTGGTGCGCCTTCCCCATTCCAGTAACCCAATTCGTCCACACATCATGTACATATAACATTATTTTTCCACCCTTCTAGGATTAGTTTTTTCTTGTATACATTAAAACTGTACTCAAAACCAACGTCCTCAGAGCCTTTCATATGGAAGTATCTATTCCAAGGCTCCTTATCAAATTCGGGGAAAAATGCGTCTGCTTCAAACTCTTTATCGATCTCTGTAAGGTATAGACGATTAGTATACGGTAGAAACTCTCGATAGATTGTTTCTCCTCCGATAATCATTAGCTCTGTATCATGCCTAAATTCATAGAAGATTTGAGCTATATCGTTTCTTACTAATACGTCCGGGTGTGGATTATAATTAGGGTCCCTAGTTAATATTACATTTAGTCTCCCTTTTAACGGTTTACCAATGCTTTCGTATGTCTTTCTTCCCATCACTATTGTTTTGTTTTTGGTATGCTTTTTGAACCAGTTAAAGTCTTCTTTAATGTACCATAATAGCTTATTATCGAGACCTAGTTCACCTCGCTTTCCAATAGCTGCGATCATTGCCACATGCAACTGTATCACCTCCCCTCGGTTACTCTAGCTCTATTATTTAAGCCAAAGTTCGTCTAGGAAGTCAATGTACTGGTTGAGCTGTGTTACATTTAGAGCGTTAATTTCCTTTTGCCCTAAACCGAAAGCATCCTCTGTTTCTCTGATAAACTCTCGTACCGTTTGCTCATTACTAGAGCCGGGTACCAGTTCTGTAAATGGTGCGTCTAAATTACTTTGAGTAAAGATCATCTATTGTTTCCTCCCTTTTCTCTTGCTTGTATTAAGTCTATAACATTATCTGTAACCTGTCAATAACTTTTTAAGAAAATAATTCCTTTATACTCGGTCTCCATAGAAGTCGGACATAATAGCATCTACATTTGCATACAGCTCTTCTAATGTGCCATCATTCACAATGATATGGTCTACATCAAAGTCTTTAACATGTTTCTCTGTTTCAAATGTTAGATTATTCTCGTCAAACTCATCTCCAGCAGCTTTCATACGCTCAATGCGTACCTCTAATGGAGCTTCAACACGAATAATGATATAGCCTTCTGCACGTAGTCTATCAAATTCATTAGGTTGTCGTAGGTCTGTAATCAGGGGAGAGAATGCTGCCTCAGTACCTGTAATATTATAATTCTGGGCAACTCTTCTAATTTTATTAATTTGATCGAAACATAGATTAATCCAGATATCGTCTCCATGTGTATATCGCTTATATTGACCGTGTAACTGATAGCCTTTTACAGGCTTAGGGAACTTCGGAATATGTGGGTTCTGTAAGTGGAAATCCTTCTTCAATTCATCTCCAAAGGCAAACGGAGAGAGGATGTATTTATCCTCCATATACTCCGCTACTGTATCCTTACCTGTTCTCATTTCTCCTGTGATAGCAATTCTAATTTCTTTTTTCATTTTAATGTTCCTCCCCTGATTTTAGTTACCTACTGATAACTTCCCTTTGATTGTTGGATGCGGCTCGTAGCCAATTAATTCGATATCGTCCATCGTGTAATCTTCAATACGCTCATGAACTGTTTTAACAACTAGTTTTGGCATAGGCTTAGGTGTTCTAGACAACTGTAACTTAATCTGTTCTTCATGGTTAGAATAGATATGAGCATCACCAAATGTATGAATAAATTTACCTACTTTTAATCCTGTCATTTTGGCAATGATGTGTACTAATAACGCATAGCTAGCGATATTAAATGGAACGCCTAGGAAGAAGTCCGCTGAGCGCTGATACATCTTACAGCTAAGCTCTCCGTCCTGTACATAGAATTGGAACAGAACGTGACATGGAGGTAGAGCCATATCCGGGATATCTGAAGGATTCCATGCTGTAACTAGCAATCTACGTGAATCTGGGTTGTTTTTAATCTCTTCAATAACATCCTGTAACTGATCGATAGGCTCCTTGCTAGTAGCGTAACCTGTTCCATCATCCTCATAATCTTTCCAGCTGCGCCATTGGTGACCATAGATAGGTCCTAAGTCATACCCATAATCTTTTACAGCTTCAACAAATTCTTCTTTACTTAACGTGCCTTCAATATGGCTCTTATAATCTCTGTAGGCATCATCTGTCCAGATGTTAACATTCTTTTCTAGTAAAGATTTAATATCTGTATCTCCTCTAGCAAACCAGAAAAGTTCTTCTCCTACGATTCTGAAAGGAATCGCTTTGTTGGTTAGTGCCGGGAAACCCTCTTTAAGGTCAAATTCCATTTGAGGACCGAACAAGCTAATGGTACCTGTACCTGTACGATCTCCTTTCCGCTTACCTTCGTTTAAAATTCGTGCTGCCATGTTGTTATAGACTAAATCTGCATGCATATTAATGTCCTCCTAATTCTTCTACCAAGTTTGCTTTTACGTTTTTTTCAAAAATATGATCAACATAATCTACTAAATCATCGTTTCTATAATGAGAATGGAATTTAGGTCTTAGCTGCTCCGCCATCTGATACCACTGTTGCGCTTGCTCTTTAATAAACTCTTTACTGCTTAGCCCTAATTTCATTCTTAGTAAATGCTCTCTAGCGTTTTTATCTACGTTATTGTCATACCACAAGCAGCTAGCATAGTCTGTATAATCTTTCTTATAGTAATCGTAGATAGTCTGCATCACTCTGAAACCGTTAGCTGCATTCTTTCCTGCTTTAACATGATCACCGATACTCATTTTCTTTTGATACAGCTTCATTGCAGTATGGAAGATACCAAACGAAGCGTCAAATAAGTGAGATAAATTCATTCGAGTTATTTCTTCTCGGATGAGGTTAATGTCATTCCAGATCGGGTCATCATTATGACTTACATTTACTGAATATAAAACTTCAATTGTGTTAGGGTTACTCTTAATCAACCCTTCTCTCAATCTTCTAACATCATTCCATGAATTATCTACAGCCTCTGTAACCTTGCTTGGTTTACTCCAATCAGCTCTTTTATATAGGTCCTCGAATGTTGGATAATAGTATGTGATATAGTCCTCGTCAGATGCTGGAGTCGTTAAGTTATAGTTAGCAGACCCATACTGTGCGCTGAAAGCTACTTTATTGTTGTTCATTTATTTGTTCCTCCTCTTTGATCTTTTCTTTTAGCCAAGCCGGAAAGAATGCTGTCTCTTTTACTTCTATATGTGCTGTAGTTTCTTTACACTTGAAACAATACATATGTTTTATGTGGTTTCTCTCTTTCATCTTTCCTCGTTTCCTATGTATAGGAACAATATTCTCACAAATTTCACACTCTAAATGCGTTTGCTGCGTTCTGGTCTTAGCTCCTGAAGCCATTTGATACACCCCCATTTGTTAGTAAGGTTGATAGCTTTTATCTATCTCCCCATCTGTTATTAGCCGTTCTTCCGTATGACCCATCCTTATTTAGCTTAGTTTTTAGTCGGTGACAATTAGCACACAATATTTGATGATTAGATGGGTCATTATTACTCTTATCTCCGTCAATATGATCTACGTCTAACTGACAAGTATCTACTGCTTTAAATCCACATTTCTCACAAGTTAATGTCTCTTGTTTCTTCTTAAGTGCTGCTTTGTAAGGAGTTTGCTGTCCGTTTACATAGCCTTGACATCTAAAACACTTTGTTTTGTACAAAGGTCTACCGTCTACTGGACTATAATTAATAAACTGTACTACCCTTACTCCACACTCTCCGCACATTGGTCTGTTTGGGTCATCAATTCTTTTTCCTGACATTTATAAATCACCCTCTCTAGTTTATCTATTCTATAGTAGAGAGGTTAAAGGTTGTTATCCTGTTTAACCTCTCTATTGACTTTCTATCAACCTTGTAACTTGATTATATTATACAACCCCTTGCTTGTCAATACATTTTCTGAAAATTTTGGAAAGGCTGTAACTTTTTTTTTATAGCTTGGTTTCGTACAGCTTTTTATTGCGTTGAATCTTCTCATAGCAAGCCTCTATTACTAACGAGTCGTAGAGTGAGTTGTGCTTCTCTCCGTTAATTGGTTTATCAATAAACGCCTCTCGACTGATATCCGGGTCGATACCGAACATCTTAAATAGAGTGCAGATATCATAGAAGATATAGTCTACGTTTTTAGGTAAGTTAAAGGCTCCACCTAACATAGCATTTAATAAAACGCCATCGTAGGATAGACAGTCTCCCCAAAACTCTACGTGATCAAATTGTTTTAGCCATTTTTGTAATTCTTCTTTTACCATTCGAGCATTACCTTTTAAGACAGTATACAGTCCAAGGGTACGCACAAAATGAGGTTCGTTATTAAAGCTTAAATTATCTATTACATTTTCCTGAATCCAGCTGTCTACTTGATCTACTTTATAGTCGGTAAACTCAGCATAGAATTGGTGACCGCTAGTTGCTGTTATCCCTAAGCTAATTGGTGTTGTATGTTGGTGTAACCCCGTAAATTCAAAATCAAAGAATAGTTTAGTCATTGTTTTCTCCTCCTATATTAACTCTGTAACTTTACTGTATGATATGCAAAAAATAGCAGCCAAGAGGCTTGACTGCTAGATTTTGGGCTGCCTATTTTATTTTTCAAGGAACATTGTGCGTCTCTTAAACGCTAACACGACTGCCTTATCGCTAAGCTCATCAATTTCATGTTTTGAATTGGCTGGCAGGTTAGATAGGTAGAAGCGTAACACTTCGATGTCTTCCTCGGAAAACTCTTTCTCATCTAAGTAAGCCTGCTCAATAGCGTCTAAGGCAGTGTTGATTTCATAAGTAGTCATATTACTGACATGTGTGACGTATTCATGAAGACTGTAATCTCGCTTTGGTGTAATCTCTAACTTAACTCCATCACCTTCGATAGTTAATCCACTTGTATTTACCGTAACAGCTGGACCTACTTCGTCTTCTTTAGGGCAAGCGCAGATTTTACAGTAATCCTTGTTTGCTGCAATTCCGGCAAGAAATTTCCCTGTTACAGGCACTGTGTCAAGGGTGTAGCCCATACTCTTAATCTTATCAAGGAAAGTTTCGTAACAATGTCCGTCAAACATGTGATCTAATACGTCCCCCTCTTCTCCCGATACTTCACATTCACAAGTTTCCGGGTCATGACCTAAAGGAGAACACCCTTGAACAAATCGCTCACTCTGTTCTTCACCGATCATTTCAGCTGCTTTCTCAATACGTTTCTTTGTAGCTTCACTATTGTCACCTAAAGCCTGTTCGATACGAGCATCTACATACTCTGTAACCGGGTGACCTTTAAAGAAAGCGTCTACTGAACCGATCAAAGTTTTATCTAAGTCTAGGTTATCGTCCCCTAGCTCAATCTCATCTAAGAA
>Ga0209795_10000921_pt1 | contig 19845 bp, 15 predicted proteins | sample AgamicOrMarz_FD_187166 | JGI IMG/M metagenome (GOLD analysis project Ga0209795, IMG submission 187166) | Agave microbial communities from Guanajuato, Mexico - Or.Ma.rz (SPAdes) (version 2) | ecosystem: Host-associated > Plants > Phyllosphere > Phylloplane/Leaf | place: Guanajuato, Mexico...
TATTCTTGCAGACAGGCACTTCCGGGACGAACACTTGCAAGGTCAAGGTGAATCAGGCTATCCATCAGCAAGTGCAGGCCATCAATTTCATAGACGACATTAAGCTGCCCAATCTTGTGTTCAAGCAGTTTTCGCAAGCTATGACGCTGCCGTGGCAACACTAAAGGAATATCGCCAATTTGCTGCGACTGAATAATTCCACTTTTGATACACTCGGCAAGACCGTATTTTTCAAGCACTTCTTTGCGTGCCATTAAATACATTTGTTCGCGGACCAAAGGCTGTATCGACCACTGTTTATCAATTTCATTGGTAAAAATAATGGCAATATCAAGCTGACGCGAATTAATTGACTGAATCAGGTTGCCCGACAGGGTTTCTACAATTTCTAAACGAATGTCTGGATAGCGTTCAGACATTAGTTTCATTAAAGGGATGCCAATTAAAGCGGTAATGGTCGGTGGAAAACCAAGGCTGACATGGCCTGAAAGCCGAGCTGAATGCGCAGCATCTATGGCAAAGTTAACTTGACGCAAAATAAGTTGAGAGTGTTTTAAAAAGGCCAGACCCGCGGGTGTAGGCGTGACACCAAAAGCATTACGCTGTAATAAGCGAATGCTTAACTCTTGCTCTAGCTTACTAATTTGCTGACTAATGGCCGAAGCGCCGACATCGAGTTTTTGGGCCGCTTTACCAATACTGCCTGCTTCAACCACCGTCAAAAAATATTTTATTTGTTTGATTTCCATAATAAATGTATTCGCTCATCATCCTTGATTTATATAGATATGAAGGATTGGGAAATCTATCATGCGCTTTAATATTAACAGCAAAAAATATAAAAGTTTCTTAAAAATTAAATAGCTCTACTGAAACTTAGTAAAAAGCAGAATCACACCTAATACACATAAAATTGAACCAATCACTCTATTAATCTGCACTTGCTTGGCTAACATTTTCTGTCTCAGTAGCATGGATGAAAACAGCACAGCCACCAGTGAAAACCATGCAAAATGAGCAAATGACATAAAAAAGCCATAAGCCAAAAGAATGGTTTTAGGCGTAGTTAAACTCACAATTTGCGTATAGGTACTAATTACAAATAGCGTGGTTTTAGGGTTGAGGGCATTGGTAAAAAAGCCGTATTTTATGGCTTGAAAAGTGCCTATCGCGGTTAAAGCAGAGGTGTCTAAAATTGGTTTTTGAGTAAAAGTTTTATAGCCAATATAGATCAAATAAAGCGCACCAATATACTTAACAATATTAAAAATTTGCGGCGTATAAGTCATCACAAACGCAACGGCAATTAATGTATAGGTCACATGCACCAACACGCCAAGCGATATTCCAAGTGAAGTGAACACACCTATTCTTCTACCGTACAGATAACTATTTTTGGTCACAATCGCAAAGTCAGCGCCGGGGCTAACCACTGCCAAAATCGTAATGAGAATAACCGCAATGAACTCTGCCATTATCTTGCGCCCTCACTGAAAATGAGGGGTTTAATCTGTACTTTTTGGAATATGTGTAAGAGGGTGAAAACACTACTTAAAATTGCTCTTCTTTTTGTAAGAGATGTTTGGGCTTTAGGTCTTCGAAGATAGATATCGATATTCAATATGTTTTTCATCATCTAAAATGGGGTTTAATCAAGATGATTTTTATTTTGAACAGAAACCTAGAAATAAAAATCGATAAAAACGACTACACATTTATGAGTTTTTGGAATGATTGAAAGAATATCGCTGAATTCACTAAAATTTTTCTATTTTGTGGCGAAGTATGGCAGTGTGACTTTAGCTGCAAAGAAATTATTTGTGACGCAAAGTGCGGTCAGTAAACAGATTTATAATTTAGAAGAGGCTTTAAATACGGCTTTGTTCGAGCGAAAAAATAAAACCCTTGTGATGACCGAGCAGGGCGAAATTTTATTGAGTTGTTGCCATCAAGTTTTTGGTCAACTCGATGAATGTTTAATAGAGCTAAGCCAGCCTAAAACCGAAAACAAACAATTGGTCTTGTCGTGTGAACCGACTCTTTCCATGAAATGGCTCATACCGCGGTTATTAAAATTTAAAAAGCTCGGTCATGATTTTGAGGTTGTGCTACTCACCGCAGGTGGCGTGGTCGATTTTGAAAAAGACAATATTGATATCGCGATTCGCAGAAATGATTTTGATTGGGGAGAGCATATCTATAGCGAAAAAATTGCCGATGAATATATTGCTCTAGTTCAAGCAACCAAACCATCGGAAACAAACGACGTACTGATCTCGACCTCTAGGCCAAATTTTTTCAAAAACATGAGTCGTATTGCTGAGTTAAAGCAAAGTTTAAAAGACTACACCAAAGTTGAACTCGAGCATTTTTATTTATGTTTAGAAGGCTGTTTAGCTGGACTCGGCGCAACGGTCATCTCAATTTATATGATTGAAAAAGAGCTTGAGTGGAACTTACTGCAAAAAAAATCACCTGTTGTACAAGATAATTCAGCTTATTTTTTACTTTCTCATAGCGCTTTTGAGGAAGATTCACGTAAAACCATATTTTTAGAATGGCTAAAAGCAGAGATGAATGGAAGTCAGTATAAATTACATTAGGTTGATTGTTTCTTAACTTGAATTTTTCTTATTAAGCATTTGAAAATAATAGTAAATATTTAAGATTATTAAAGCGCTGCTTGAGCGCCATATATTAAATCTCTGCTATCTAAAATTCCCAAAGATGAAAAAAATTTAACTTCATACTTCTTTATTAAACCCTAAACATGAATTTCACTCAGTTTTGAATGAGACTAAATCATTTTTATTCATGTTGTGATTGCGGTATAAATCTATTCACGCTCTGAAGCGCTCCAGTTATTTAGTTTTGATAAGACCTTAAGGCACAAATCTGACAAGGCTGGAAAGTTTAAAAAGAGCTCGAAATATTTTTAGGTTTATCTCAGAAATTAGGGTACTGATCAAAATGAGTAAAGAATTTACATTTACGATTAAGAGTATTTGTTTCGATGAGAACTATCGTCCAGCAGACAATACGCGTATTACAACCAACTTTGCTAACTTGGCGAGAGGGATGAGCCGCCAAGAAAATCTGCGCAACACATTACAGATGATCGACAATCGTTTTAATGCCTTAGCTCATTGGGACAACCCGAAAGGCGATCGTTATGGCGTTGAACTCGAAATCATTTCAGTTGAAATGAATGTTGATGCTGCAAGCCAAAACAGTTCACTTCCTTTAATCGAAATATTGAAAACCAATATTGTTGATAAAAAAACCAATGAACGCATCGAAGGCATTGTTGGCAACAACTTCTCGTCTTATGTACGTGACTATGACTTTAGTGTGCTGTTGTTAGATCACAACAAAAACAAGTCGACTTTTAGCACTCCAGAAAACTTTGGTGAATTGCACGGTAACTTGTTTAAGAGCTTTATTAACTCTGAGACTTACAAAGCCAACTTTAAAAAAGCGCCAGTGATTTGCTTAAGTGTTTCAACAACTAAAGTGTACCACCGCACTGAAAATGAACATCCAGTTTTGGGTGTCGAATACAAGCAAGAAGACTATTCACTCACTGATGAATATTTCCAAAAAATGGGCTTAAAAGTTCGCTATTTCATGCCGAAAAACAGTGCTGCACCTTTGGCGTTCTATTTTACGGGTGATTTGCTGAGTGATTACACCAACCTTGAGTTGATCAGCACCATCAGCACCATGGAATCGTTCCAAAAGATTTACCGCCCTGAAATTTACAACGCAAATTCAGTGGCTGGAAAGTCTTATCAGCCAAGCTTAAAGAACCAAGATTACTCACTTACTCGAATTGTGTATGACCGTGAAGAACGTAGCCGCCTCGCTATTGAGCAAGGGAAGTTTGTTGAAGAGCAATTTATCAAACCATACCAAGCGATTCTTGAGCAGTGGTCTGCTAATTACGCTCTTAATTAATCAACATATAGGTCATTGATCATGAAAAAATTATTACCAACTTCAACTGCTGGCAGCTTACCTAAACCATCTTGGCTTGCAGAACCTGAAAAGCTTTGGTCACCTTGGAAACTCGAAAACGAAGGTCTGCTTGAAGGTAAAAAAGACGCGCTACGTTTGGCATTGCACGAACAGCGCCTTGCTGGCATCGACATTGTGAGCGATGGTGAACAAACCCGCCAACACTTTGTGACCACGTTTATTGAACACTTAAATGGCGTCGATTTTGAGAAGCGCGAAACAGTTCGAATTCGTGACCGTTATGATGCAAGCGTACCGTCTGTAGTCGGTGCGGTGTCTCGTCAAAAGCCTGTGTTTGTTGAAGATGCTAAGTTTTTACGTCAGCAAACTGATCAACCAATTAAGTGGGCATTACCTGGTCCAATGACCATGATTGATACGCTTTACGATGGTCACTACAAGAGCCGTGAAAAACTTGCTTGGGAATTTGCGAAAATTTTGAACCAAGAAGCGCGTGAGTTAGAAGCTGCTGGTGTAGACATCATTCAGTTTGACGAACCTGCATTTAACGTATTCTTTGACGAAGTAAATGATTGGGGCGTTGCGACTTTAGAGCGTGCAATTGAAGGTCTTAAGTGTGAAACTGCGGTTCACATTTGCTATGGTTACGGCATTAAAGCCAACACTGACTGGAAAAAGACACTCGGTTCGGAATGGCGCCAATACGAAGAAGCTTTCCCAAAACTGCAAAAATCTAACATTGATATTATCTCGTTAGAATGTCACAACTCGCATGTGCCTATCGATTTACTCGAACTCATTCGTGGTAAAAAAGTCATGGTTGGTGCAATTGATGTAGCATCTAACCAAATTGAAACACCAGAAGAAGTGGCGAATACACTTCGTAAAGCGCTTCAGTTTGTAGATGCTGACAAGCTTTACCCTTGCACAAACTGCGGTATGGCGCCTCTTTCACGTGAAGTGGCACGTGGTAAGTTAAATGCTTTAACGGCAGGTGCAGAAATCGTTCGCAGAGAACTTACGGGTTATGATCTTACTGCTTAATATTTACCAATAAGTGGTATAAAGGGTTACTTTTTTGATGGCAGTTGATAATCAAACAAGTAACCCTCATTTTACTTACTACATGTAGTTCTAATCAGGACTCATGTTGATAAAGTACCTTCCTGATGGAGTTGGGCGGTATAGCAAACACTCAGGACAAGGTACGATTCAATTTAGGAATAATGTCATGGTTCAAGCAACAGACTTTAGAAATGCAATGTCTTTACTCACAAGTGCGGTTAGTGTTGTGACTACGGCAGGCATGTCTGGCCGTTTTGGATTTACTGCCTCTGCTGTTTGTAGTGTGACTGACACACCTCCGACCTTATTGGTGTGTATGAACCAATCTGCGAGTTCACATGCACATTTTCTAGATAACAAAATCTTAACTGTGAATGTTTTAGGTGCACACCACGAACATATTTCAAAAGCATTTTCATCTAAGCTCACGCCAGAAGAACGCTTTAAACATGGCGAATGGATTGAGTTAGAAACAGGTTCACCTGTGTTAGATGATGCTTTGGTGAGTTTCGATTGTGAGATTGAACAAATTCAACAAGTCGGTACACACACCATTTTGATTTGTCCGATTGTTGCGATTAAACAAAGCCAGCATGACCAAAGCTTGGTTTATTTTAATCGTGCTTATCACCAAGTGGGGCAGACAGAGATCGTCTAATCCCACTTCCGTTTTGTACTCTCACATTAAAAGTTAAATGATAGAAATGAATAAGCATGGATCGCTTCACTTAATTTAAAAATGCAATTAAATATAATATCTAAAATAATAATTAAGTTAATCTAATGAAAAATAATAATAAATTTAAATAGTTGTCATAAAAGCTACATTGACACATCTAAACTCTCAGATTATTCTTTGCCTGCTGGCCACATTGCCAGTCGGTTTTAGCAGACCGTGATGAAAGATCGCATCAGAGTTATTCCGTCTGAGGGATAGTCTTATGCGTAAACTCCTCGTCTCCTCCCGTAGCGGTAGGACGGGAGAGGGACACCTTCGGGTGTGCTGGTTATATCTTTCACCAGTCTGCTAACCCTTTCTCGTTCTGCCACCATAATTCCAAATGAATGCTTTGGCAGAACTCCCAAAATCAGGAGTTGGCTATGCACATCTATCATTTCTTGGCACTCATTGCCAAAAGCTATAACGACACAGCTTAAAAAATTAAAGCAGCTTGAACGCCATAAGGTTTTCAGGCTTTAAGTCATTTTTACTTAAAACTTAGCAAAACAAAACTTGAGATGTGCCAAGCACCGTCTTGCGGCTTTGCTGTGCCTTTTTTTCTCCCAGAAAGGGCACAGGCTTTTTATCTCATTTAGAAACAACAAGAATTTATAACGGTAAACCTATGCAAACTTTAGAAACGACTTCAAAAAAATTAAAAGTAATACATACTGCCATACATCTGTTTAATATCTATGGCTTTCACAACACGGGCGTAGACCTGATTGCCAAAGAAACTAAAATTCCAAAAGCCACGCTTTATAACTATTTTCACTCCAAAGAAAAGCTCGTTGAAACCTGCATAAGTTTTCAAAAAAGCCGACTGAAAGAAGAAGTGCTGGCAATTGTCTACTCACACCGCTACCCAAAACCAAGCGATAAACTTAAAGAAATTGTGCGCTTACATGTCGATGTAAATAGCCTTTACCACCTTTTGTTTAAAGCCATATTTGAAATAAAACAGCTTTACCCAACGGCTTACCGCATGGCAGTTGAATATCGGAAATGGCTACTTCGAGAGCTTTTTGATTTGGTCTTTAGTTTGGAAACCAATGCATTTAATCCCGATGCCAACATGGTTTTAAACCTAATTGATGGCTTGATGTTACAGGTTTTAAGCTCAAACAGTTTGGATGAAAGGGATGTGGTGTTGGAGAGGTTTTGGGGGAAAGCCATCTGAGGGATGGCTTTGTTGAATAGATAATTTACTTTTTATACGAAAGTTCTATTCAATATTATTTAAAGTTTTTAATTGAGCACATCAGGTAGATCTCTATACAGCAAGGCTGTAAGTTCATGATCGGGAAACTTCTCAATAGCTTGTTTCCATATTTCATTTGCTTTTTCTGGGTTACCTTGATTCCAATAAATTCCACCTAAATTGAACCAAGCTAAATCATAATTAGAGTTTAGAGAAATGGCTTTTTCATAAGCAATAATTGCTTCTTCAGTTTTCCCTAATTTGTTGTATGCAGATGCAACTTGAGACCAACTTTGCTCATCAGATTGTATTTTCTCTGCTTGTTCTAATAGTAGGGGGAGACTTTCTGCGGGACGATCTAAAAATAACAATGCTGTTCCTAAGCAATAACCATATTCCCCTTTTGCAAGTTTATAAGCAGTTCGAAAGCAATATTCTGCTTCATTCCAATCTTCATTATCTTGAGCCCAGTGCCCAAGCTTATCCCAAAGAAAGGCTGCATCTTGATCTCGAAGGTGTGGGATCATAGTTTCAAAATAATTTTTAAAATTTTGAAAAGTAAAATCTATATTCTGGCACTCTGAACGAAGATAAAGTTGATTGTGCAGCCATTCTCGGTTTCCAATGGAACAATTTGGCTTTTTTTTAAGATAGCGATCCCAAAAAGTGATGCTCAGCTTCGCATTATCAATACTATTTCTTCCAAAAATAACAACTTGTTGAGCACACCAAGACCAAACCCAATTATTTGTTGCACTACTTACTAATGTGTTGATTTCACGAAATGCTGTACGTCCTTCTTTTAAATTAAATAGTGTATTTATTCGCCATCCTAGAACAGAAAGTTGTTTTTCGGGGTTTGACTCATCAAAAACTATTTCATCAAAATGCTTTAAAGCTACTTCATATTCTCCATTTTTTAAATGGAAAGTACCTAATGCAAAGTGGGCTTCTGGAAGTTGATTATTGTAAATTAAGGATTGTTCAAAACAACTAAGAGCTTCTTGTTGATTACCTATATTTTCATAGCTAGTACCAAGATTTTTATAGCACATAGCTAATAATTGGTTATTGCTATTATTTAGCCTTTTAATTGAATCCTTATATGCATTAATTGCATTTTGATAAAATCCCAATGCAGAATATCCATTACCAATGGAGTATAAAAGACTCTCTTTACTAAACTGATTGGTATTTAACTTAGATTCTAGATAGGAGATACCATTTTTAATACGGTCAATATTTCTAATTTCGGGGTTGATGCTAATATTTATTTCAGCCATATAGCAATAAATAATTGCATTATGGTCTGCTGGAAATAGAGCTAAAAATCTATCAAAAGCATCACTTATTTTTTGATCTTCACTATTGTTATACAGGTTTGAAAGTAATATTTCTGCTCTTTCTAACTCTACAGGAATATAAAAATCATCTGGTGCAGTTCTTATAATATTTATCAATTCATTAGATGAGGTAGTAATTTGCTTAATTTTACTATTTCTTAATGAGTCACTATTTACCTTTACAAATTTTGCTAAAGTTTTTAATTTTGAAATAGTAAGATTTTCTTTGAAATTTACAGTAATTGTTCGCTGTTCCATCCATTGATGTTCAGAATGTGCATATTGATGTAATACTGCATCTGCAGAACAAAACTTTAATGTATTAGTTGGAATATGGTAGCAGACAAAAAAAGAATATGCTTGAGAGAGTAAGTAATTTAGGTTAGATCTATTTATATCAATACTAATAGATCCATCTTTATTTAAAGCCTTTTTTGTGCCTTTAAGTTGAACATGTATTCTAATATTAGTTGCGTATTCACCATCTGTTACTTCTATTTGATAATCAGTGCCATAATCATGTTTATCTGTTTGCTGAATCATAAAGCATTCAGATGAAGAGATAATTTGCTGAAATGCAGTTTCTGCTTTGCTTTCTATAATATGATTGGTATGCCTTTTTGGTAAATCATTAAAATATTTCATATTAGACCTGTGTGAATTAAAATTTAATAAATCTCATTGATTAAAATTTATTAAATTATTTTAAATGTATTTTATCTATATCCAGAATAACAATCTTAATATTACCTTCCTGAGCTGATCGGCTATTGGAAATTAATAGATCTTCTAATTCTTGAGGGGTTTTAGGTATAGGCTTACCTTTGCTAGGACGTTTTAATTTTTTATTATCTATTCTTAAACCAAACCATAATACTAAATATATACCTCGACCTTTTGCTTGCCAATCCTGTGCATATAGTTTATTAAGTTGATCATCTGCACCTGTCCAAAGATCTGGATGCCATTGGCCTTTTACTTCAATTGGTAAACGAAGTTGGCCCACTGAGCAAGTAATATCGACTTCCTTATCATTTGCTGCATGTTTTTCTGGTTCATAGGTAATTCTAGAGTCACCTTGACGTAATAAGCCTAATAAATGATCTCGGCAACGTTCTTCAACATATGGTTTGCCATTATCATCAAAAAATCCTCGCCAAGATTCAGCATCATCACTTTTAATCTTTGCTTGAACAGTATTTAACTCATCTAAAATAAACACTTGTAAATCAGCAATGGATTGAGGACTAAGATCATTCGTAATAGCCTTAATTGCTTGCATAGATGGAGGTGAATATAGGCTTTCACTATGGATTTGTTTTTTTTCAAATAATACTAATTTTATTATGTCCCTATAACCATCGATAGATGAGTCTCTTAATCTTTCCAGAGCTTTATATGCTTGTTCACTTGAATCTTGAGCTAAGTATTGAATAAGACCAATTATGAAGTCAGAAGCATCCCAGGGGTTTGTATTGCCTCCTGAAACACCATTAGGATGTCCTATATTTGGCCAGAATGTACGAAATGTGCTAATAATCCACTCTAAAAGATCAATATCTAATAATTTATATAATTTATTATTCATATAGCGATTGTTAATACGATCTCTTAAATTCCAAATTAAATTTGGATCAATGGGTTGAGACCCAATTGCTTTAATTGTCTTCTCAAAGTCTGTTATTAGACCAATAACTAGCCAATTTCTTTTTTGCTCATCATTATCTACCTGCATGCGTATAGGAGTTAACTGGCGTAAAGTATCAAATTGCTTATTTTGAAGGAGTATATCTATTAGTTCTGTCTCTACATTTATTGGAATTTCTGTAAATATTTTCAACCAGTAATTTACTAATTTTATAATTATATGAATGTCTTCATTTTTACTCGTTAATCTTTTCAAACCATATATATGTTCATATTTAGCTTGCAGTTGAGGCTCGTAAAAGGCTTGTATACTTTTTAACAATATTCCTCTTTGGCGAATTTCATTTTCAATAATTTCAAGAATATCTGGTATGCCTGCATGAGTATCATAACGCATACGTAGTAATGCGTGATATGCGGATACTAAGCAGTCATTGGATAAGTCACTAAAACCTTTATTAGTTCTAATTCGTTCAGCTAAGGCTGCAATCAAGATATAACTTTTTTGATAAGATTTGCTTTGTGATGAAAAAGTGGAAATATCTGGAGTACTAATTTCGGATGAATTTTTTCCTAGAAAAGCCTCAAAGCCTTCTATACATACTTCAGATATATCGTTTCCTACCCACTCTGAAATACGCTGATGGGCTGGAGTATCTTTACTAATATCAGAGAATAATTGGAGATAGACTTTAGCTGGTTTTAATATTACTTCATATTCGCCTTGGCGTAATCTTTCAATATTTTCAATATAGATTGATCGTTGTGCAGCTAGGGAAGTAGCTCTTTGTTCTTCTTTACGTTTTTTTAACTCAAGGTCTTTAATCTCCCCATCAGTTAATTTTCTGATTGCTATTTGATTTAGCCAATTATTAGCATTCCTATCATTAACAGTAAAAGGAATAGCGGCTTCTCGAACATCTTTCCCAATTTCTTTATCGTGATAAGTCAATTCAACAAGTTCTTTCCATCGTAAATCATTTTGATTTTCTATATATAATCTTTTAAGTAATGCGATTATATCTTTTGGTATGATTGATAGACCTTTTGAGCAATTTTGTAGTAAATAATGCTTATGCCATATATTTGTTTCGCATGGTTGTTTGAATAAAACAAAATATTGAATAGCTTGTCTCAACTCTTGATTTTTTCTAAAAAAATCTTCTAGTTTTTTAATATACTCATCATGATAGCCAAATATATCATGGAAAGGTTCTAACCAGCTCCAAAGTTTTTCTGCAGAAATTTCATAATTTTCGAGAAATCTTAAAATTAAACGATATGCAAAATTTTTAGCCTCATTTTTAGCTTCTGAATCACCATCTTTATTTGAAACTTTTATGCCAACAATAAAGAAATGAAGAACATGTTCAATTTGTTCTTTAGGTAAATTTTCTTGTAAGTAAAATAATGGGCCAATCACATGTTCACTTGATTCTAGGTGAGATATTGCCAAATTAGCTATTAACTCATTATTTGCTTTGTCATAGCCGGTATCATCTAATAATTCTATTGCTAACCTAATTGATTCATCATCTAATTTTGCTAAGTATGGAAAAATACAGTCCCAATTGATATGTTGTTTCTGAATTGCTAAAGCTTCTCCAGCAGATTTACGAATTGCAAATTCTATCTTTGGATTTTTAACAAGTCCCTTAAGTATTTTAATAAAATCAATAGGTAATTGACTGGTTTTAATAGCATCGAGCAAAAAAACTCTAAAACCAAAAGAAATTTTCGATTGACTTAAAATATTTTTTATTTGATTTAATAATGCAGGTGTTGTGAATACGTGGATATTGTAGGTGTCTTTATTATAAAAATTATAAAATCGAGGATTATTATCAGCTAAGTATTCAATATTATTAAGTAAGATTTTAGCTTGTTCAATTGTTAGATTATCTACATCTCCATATTCTAGAATTCCCATGGGATCATTGCTAATAATATCGGGAGCCATAATCGGGTCCATAATTAGCCATGCATGTAAACCACGCAAGCTCGGAGGTACAAACTCATAACTATGAAAAAGTGCTAAAAGGCGTTGACGCTTACGATTTGTATTTGCTTGCTTTATCAGCCATTTTGCTCCCAAAAACTCACCAATTCTGCGATGGAGATAAGTAAACTTTTCCACTCCATTCGATTGGAATAGACGGGATCCTAGGAGGGAATCAATATTTGCAGTATCAGGTAGAAGTTTAATCTCGCTTATAGGAAGTTCCCCTTCAACTGTATTTGTAATTGCTTTTCTTGTAATTGCCTCATTACCAGTTAATATTAGGCTTGCAAAAGCAGCACCTGCCGTATCAATTTCAGTTTCACTAGGTAATTGTGCTTTTGCTTTGGAATCTGAATGTTCAACTCTTAATAATTCTGTAGCTTGCTCAAATAGTTGAGTAACAGTTTCAGGTAAGGCATTTGTTGTTGCAACTTGAGCAATTAAATTAAGAGTTTGAGGATTACCAAGTAGATCATCTAATCCCCGAATAGTAAAATGATCAATAATTTCTTGAGCTTTTTGTTCATTAAATTTTTCTTTAAGGAACTCCCTCATATCTTGTTGTGTAAAAGGGTTTAAATGAAGCTCTAATGGTTCTTCATTATACTGTTCTCGTATGGTTTCTATTCCAGTAGCACTTCGCCAATCTGCTACACGGCAAGCTAAAATAAATTTTGGATAATCTAGAATTTCTAGCTTTTGTAATATTCGATCAACTCTATCTCCATCATTGCTAGAACTGATTTCATCTAAAGCATCGATAACTAATATTTTATTATTATCTATAAGGCTATGAGGATTTGCTCGATTTATTAATTGACGGGCAGTACAGTAACTATAACTTTCTAAACTTCCTAACCATTTTAATAGGCAGGATTTTCCCATACCTGCTTCCCCCACGATAACTAGTGGGTTTGTTTTTTTTGTTAATTCATCTTGAGATAAAGTTTTACGTTCATCTTTATCTTGATGCCAAAGAGTTCTTTTAAGCATGGATTTTTCTTAATTAGACATACTATAAGTTTAATTTATAATGCTATTTAAATTTATATTTATCAATATGTAAGGTTGAATTTGTGACTAAAATATAATGATAGCTTTTATAAAATTATTTTTTAATTTATAAAAGTAAATAGTTTTACTTGATAAAAGAGAAATTAATAGAATGACTACTTCACTTATTGTGAACTCTACCTTAGTTCCAAATACTATTGAAAATAGTATTGAGGCTATAAATGCGCCATTAGCTCAATTTCTAACGCATTGTCACTTACCTACTGATAATATTCTTGCTCCAATTGAGGAAAGAACAACGGTTATACAATCTTTTGAAAGGGTTATTTCTACATTACCTCTACCTGAAAGAGAAAAAGCAACTTATATATCTAAATTTGCTATAAGTATTGCGGTTGGTTTATTTGATGGTGCTTTATCTTTTTTATGGGATGAGACCATACAGGCACTTCGAAAAAAAATAGAAAGTTTTGATATCGAATATTTTTATAATATAGCTATGACTATTAATTCCCGTTATAAGGGGCTTGTAGACCCTCAGGATTTACCAGCAATTGGGGATCATGATTTATTAGAAATTAGTCGTAGAATTGGTTTAATTGATGATATGAATCATCGTCGTTTAGATCAGGTTAATTATTTTAGGAATCATGGCTCTGCGGCTCATCCTAATAATACTTCTCTTTCAGGTTTGGAAATATTAGGTTTTCTTGAAACGTGCTTAAAATATGCTATATGTGCTGATTTTGAAGTTGCTGTTATTCAAGTGAAGAGGTTATTAGAAAACATTAGAAAAGGCGGCATACCTCCAAGTGATTATAATGTAATTTGTGAAGAAATAATAAGACTTCCACAAGAACGTATAGATGATATTTTAAATACAATTTTTGGAATGCATCATGATCCTAAGACTAATCCTGATGCTATTAGTAATATTTTAGGAATAGCACCAAAAGTATGGAAAGCTGCTACTCATCCTACGAAATTACGACTTGGAGCAAAATTTGGATATTTCAGAGTAAATGGTGAAACAGCAAGAAAAGAAAGAGTACAAATTTTTTTAGATACTGTAGAGGGAAATATCTATAAAGATGAAGATAGCCTCTCACAAGAGCTTATAGAAAAGTTGCAATCTCTTAGATCAGCACATTATGGTGTAAATAACTTCTATAATGAATATCCTTATGCGGTGTCTTTGAAAGCATCTTTAGGACCTGTAGGAATTCCAAAGGCTGCTCAGTATGATTTTGTTAAAATTATATCAACTTGTGCTATTGGTAATGGATTAGGTTATAAACAAGGAGTAGATGAACGAGCCTTACCTATCTACGAAGAGTTCATTAATCGATTTGGTGATGAAGAAATCATAATTTTTTGTAAATTATTTGAAGACCATGAGTTTATTGGAGATTTGGTTAGAGTAACTGCGAGTAATAGAGCGAAAATTATGGCTGACTACTTAAAAAGTAGAACTCATAATGTATTAATACAAAATGCGTTATTTGAAATATCTAATGCAAATAATTTAGCTAAAATTAGTTTAGTATCTTCTTTTAAATTAGCTTTAAAAAATTTAAGTTGATATTTTTAATAGGCGTTAAAAAATTATTGCCCACTTTAAAGTGGGCTTTTTTTGTAACTTAATTATATTTTTCTTATTAAATAATTTAATTAATAGCTAGTTGTGAAATTAAAAATATTTTTAGAAAGATAAATAAATTCTAATGTGTGTATTGAAAGGAAGTCATGTATTCTATCAGTTAGAATGTCTTTATCTTTTATTTCAATATATATACTTTATATTTTATAAATAAGAAAATTTAGTATTTATGAGCAGACTAACTACTGACCATTTAAAGTTAAATATTATTCACAATTTCTATAAAGAACTTTCATACTCCACATACCCATCTTCAATTGCTGGAATAATCTCTACAAACTCAAAGTAGGGCACTGTACAAAACTCAGAGTCTCGAATCGTATCAATCACAAAATAATAATCTTGCAGAGATGTCGTCTCAAACATAGCAATATCACTGGCTTTAGTGCTAAATGCTTCAACGTCATACCACCGAACTTTTACAGTTGGGTACTTCTCAAAAATAGGTTCAAGCTTCTGTGCACTAAACTCAGCCCGCTTTTCACGAGCTAAAGCCAACCAAGCAGGCAAAGCTCTTAAATGAATAAAAAAAGTATAGGTTCTAGACATAACCACTCCATGACTGGGCCGAGTTGAAGCTCAACTGAAAAGACAGGATTTACTTGTCATATCAAGATGACTCAGTCAGTATATGAGTAATTACTCACATTAAGTACTCGCATTTCGGCCCATGTCAGAAACACTTCCAGACCCACGAAAACGCCCGCGTCAAGCACGCTCAGTTGCTACCTTTGAAGCAATTTTAGAAGCGGCTGCTCGCATTTTAGAGTCTTTAGGCTTTGCTGGATTTAACACAAATGCCGTGGCTGAACTTGCTGGCGTAAGCATTGGTAGCCTATATCAATACTTTCCTTCTAAAGATGCTTTAATCGTCGAGTTAATTCGACGTGAGCGGGCTGAGCTTTCAAATCGTATTGTTGAAGCCATACAGCAACACGATGCTGCAGACTTAAAAGAAAAATTAAAACTGATCATACAGGCTGCTGTACAACATCAATTGAGCCGTCCACAGTTGGCACGAACTTTAGAATTTGCTTCAGAACTTATTGGAAAAGACATTGAGGAAAATGAGCTTCAACATGAACTTGAAACCATAATTTCTGACTTGTTTATGCATTCTGACATTTCACATGCGCAGACAGCCGCACAAGATGTAATTGCTTTAAGCAAGGGAATGATTAACGCGGCAGGCATAGCAGAGGAAAGCGATTTAAATCATTTACAGCAGCGAGTTGAGACGGCTGTGTTTGGTTATTTGGATTTGAGCTAGCAGACATAAGCCAATGTTACAGCGGCACAACCCATGTCATTATGAAGAAAGAGCATATAGATTTGATAAATTCTTTTGGAAGATACTTTTAGATACTCGAATTACTTAAGTGTATGTATGAAGGATAGGGTATAAGTCATTGTAAGAAGGATTTAGATTAGAGTGGATATTTATCTGCTTTAGAATTAATAGAGATTACATGAAATTGTGGAAAATTGATCAATAAGCAATTGTGAAACGTGACAAATCATTAAAAAAGCCCAAGTACTAGGAGTTGGGCTTTTGTTAAAAAATAAGACTATGATTTATATCAGATAAAAAATTACATTTCGCATAAGCTTTATTATGTTGATTTTAGAAAAATTAACTAATAATTTTTATAGTCTTATTTTTTAAAGTCTCAACTTTTTGATATAGACTCATTAAACTTTCAATTTTATTTTTATGAAGATGCATATCTCTTACTAAATAACTTTCAAGTGTTGTTAATCGTTGGATAGCTTGTATAAGCAGATTTTTGTACATTTTTTCTAATAAGGAAAAATATTCAAGCTTGAAATCTTGACTGTTTTTAATACTATTAAAATAGTTTATAGAATGTCTTTCAATAATTTCAAAGTTAACTTTATATTCACGGTCAAAATTTACTTGAGCATGAGAATTAAAAATATATCTTGAATAATTTACTAATTCATCCAATTTATACTGTTGTAAGTAGTTAGTACTTTTAATGCTTTTACAAATATCATGATCATACTTTCGATATTGAATTAAAAATTTTCCAACATCACCTTGGGTGATAATTTTAAATTTTTCTTGCTTAGCTAACTCTGTAGCAGCATCTAACCAAATATATGTTTGTTTTTGATTTTCTTTTATTTGGCTAGGTTGCTTAGCAAAACTTACCTCTTCGTTAGTTGCTATACGAACAGCATCAGAAACGGTCTCTAATAAATCAGAAAAATTTAAGGCTTCTGGAGTGCAATAGTTCGGATTACTTACTAGAAAAATATTAGCTTCCTTATAAGCTTGAGCAACTAAGCGAGAACAAAACTGAGTTTGATCCTTTGGTAAGGCATCAGTTTCTGATAATTTTATAGTTAAAAGAGCTTCTTTTACTGAATACATAGTACCTATTTGATTTCTAAGAAAGTGAATTATTATTTTTACATTTTCTATTGAAAGTTCACTTTTTAGTCTAAGTACTTTACATTCTTCTTTCTCATTAAATATCAACCTTTCAGGATTCTCTGTAAATACACGTCCTTTTAAAGTAGCTTCAATTAAAGAGCTATTAGATAAACATGTTAACGCATGTGAATAATCACTAGCACTAAAATAACGGATCGTCTTAGATATTGGTTTATTTTGACGAGTAAGAATAATATCGCAGGGCTGAAGAATTGAGGTATCTAAGATATATTTCATAATGAATTTTTAAAAGTGATAAACAATTATTATATAAATATTTTTTCATCTTATTCAGATTACTTAAATTCCCCATTTAACATAATGGGCATTATCTGAAATCATATTTAAAAAGATTTTTAAAATCAAAGTGTTAAGAATTTTTATATACTACACAAAAAAGCAAAATTCCGATTTTGACACAAATCGGCTTTTTTATGAGTCGGTTTGATAGTTCTCACCAATCATTTTAACTAAAAATCATTCTGTACAACTTGAGCGTGACATAACTCGGTTTAACATGAAATTTCTTTTTCGAATTCAAAATTAGAATAAAAGCTAATTTTTATTACAACAGATATTCTTGTAGTTCTTTTTCAATCGTCTCACTAATCAACGTTGAATAGTCACTATCCTTAGTATCTAAATGACGCATTAACCACACATCTTGTTTTAATGTTTGCTCAGGTAGAATTGGTACTAAGCCAGAAGCCTTTGCAATAAAACAAGGCAGGGCTGTAATTCCTTGTCCTTCAATGACTGCTCGTAGTTGCGAGTGCATGTTATCAAAAGACAAAGCAGGGGCTGCATCTTGGGTGAGTTCACGCATCCATTGTGCTAAGAACGTATATTGAAGGCTTCGGTCCCAACCGATTATACGATGATTCAATAAATCATCAGCCGTTTCAGCATGCTCTGTGAAACTGGCGAGATAATCTTTACTACAATAAAGCCCATACTCCAGTTGGCCAACGCGTCTAATAATGTAACGCCCACTTTCTGGACGAACAAGTCGAAGAATAATGTCAGCTTCCCGTCGGGAAAAATCAACAGGAACGACACTCGTTGAGATTTCTAATTGTAAATCTGGATGCTTCAGTTGCAATGCTGTTAGCTTTGACTGAAGCAACTGTTGCCCGATTAACTCAGGTAAAGCAATGCGGAACAATGATTGTTGCCCTTGATCGTTGTAACGTTCCATCGCTATTAAATGCTCTTCAGCTTTTTCAGCCAAAGAAAAAAAATGTTTTCCAACGTGGGTGAGTGTATAGCCATCACTGTCTCGAGAAAAAAGAATCGCATTGAGACTTTTCTCTAGTTCAACAGCTCTGCGATGTACGGTAGAGACACTAATACCAAGCAATTTTGCACTGCGGCTCAACCCGCCAGTTCGCCCAATAGCTAACAAAATTTTAGTATCGTCCCAGTTCATACCTTTCCATATTTAGAAAATGCGTTTGCAATAAAAACTATAGTATCCCCGATGTTTAGATTTATACAATTCAAACAATCACTACAAGGACTCAAAATTCATTATATGAGGCGACTATAAACCTTTTAGAGCTGCGACATGCATTGCTGCAATTAAATAAGATTTTCTTGTTATGGCAGGAGCTATTTCTGAGATCACAATATTAACAACAGAGGAGTTCTGCCATGACGACCATTTATGTGGTTGATGCATTTACCACTAAACCAAATACAGGAAATCGAGCAGGGGTTGTGCTAGATGCTGACCATCTTACAACTCAAGAAATGCAAGATATTGCTGCATTCGCAGGGTATTCAGAAACTGCCTTTGTTTTGTCACCAAAAGATCAAAGCCATGACATACATGTTCGATATTTTACCCCTACAAATGAAGTCCCGATCTGTGGACATGCGACGATCGCTACTCATTTTTTACGAGCAACTACAGGCCACCAATCGGACTATCCATTAATCGCAAAAACAGGGGCAGGTCATTTACCCGTTTCAATATTTGGAAGTCCAGAAGCGTTATTGGTGAAAATGACCCAAGGTCGCGTAGAGTTTTTACCACCTTTTAATACGAGTCAACGGAGTGAACTTGCAAGCGCATTGGGTGTGAACGAAAGTGATTTTGCGGACTTGCCAATACAAGTTGTCACGACGGGGCATTCCAAGGTGATGGTGCCCATGCTGAGCAGAAGTACACTTGATGGATTAACTCCGAACAATGAAAAATTGAAAGCTATTAGTGCTCAAATAGGATGCAATGGCTTTTTCCCATTTGTTTTGGAAGGTAGTAAGCAAGAACCTATTACTTATGGTCGAATGTTCGCACCCGCGATCGGTATTAATGAAGATCCTGTAACTGGTAATGCAAATGGTCCAGCGGGAGCCTACCTTGTTCACTACGATTTAATCGAATGTGACCAGAAAGTAAGTTATTGGGGATATCAAGGTCTAGCCATACAAAGACCGGGGCGAGTTTTAGTAACAGTTGAGAAAACAGATTCAATATTACACGTCAGTATTGCAGGGCAAGCAGTTTTAGTTGGTTCAGTCCTTTATTTAGGAAATGATTGATTATATTTGAGAAATTCTGAAATTTTGAGTAATAAAAAAGCCACTCTAGTAGAGCGGCTCTTTTGATTTGATAAGTTAGACTTACCAGCTTAACGCACCACCAGTTTGGTAGTCAGTTACGCGAGTTTCAAAGAAGTTCTTCTCTTTACGTAAGTCCATCATCTCAGACATCCACGCAAATGGATTCGTTACACCAGCAAATTGCT
>Ga0209795_10000929_pt1 | contig 19709 bp, 21 predicted proteins | sample AgamicOrMarz_FD_187166 | JGI IMG/M metagenome (GOLD analysis project Ga0209795, IMG submission 187166) | Agave microbial communities from Guanajuato, Mexico - Or.Ma.rz (SPAdes) (version 2) | ecosystem: Host-associated > Plants > Phyllosphere > Phylloplane/Leaf | place: Guanajuato, Mexico...
TTGGTAAGACAACAGCAAGCGTTATGTTTTCTTATCTACTTCAAAAACAAGGAAAAAAAGTCTTATTGGTAGACTTTGACCCACAATATAATGCATCTGAAATTATGTTTAAAACATTCGGTGTAGATAATAATAATAAAACAAGCCTATACGAAGCTATACAGGCACAGGATCTTTCAAAAGCACTTGTAAAGTTAACACCAAATCTAGATATGTTACCAAGCGAACTAGATTTAGTTGGATTCCCAATGCATTTATATAACCTTACAAATGATAAAGAAAAAAGATTTTATCTAATCGATCACCTGTTAAATCAAATTAAAGATAATTACGATTATGTGATTATTGATGTTCCTCCTACTATTAGTGAATATACTAATAATGCAATTGTAGCTTCGGATTATGTTTTATTAGTCATGCAGACTCATGAGCAGTCATTTAGTGCATCAGTAAAATTTATCGATTATCTGAGAGATTTAAGAAGTTACAACCCTGAAATTAATTTACTGGGAGTTATCCCCTATCTTGTACATAAACAGGGGAAAGTAGATAAAGAAGTTATAGAAGATGCGAAAGAGATTTTTAAAGACTTTTTATTTACTCAATCTGTTTTCAAAAGAGAAAGAATTAAATTATTTTCTAAACATGGAATTAGAGAAGAAGACATGCATGACGAAAATGCACTAGAAATGTACGGAAAAGTAGTAAATGAGTTCTTGGAAAGGATTGAAAGTAAATGACAGAACAAGACGAAAAAAACACAAAAGACTTTTTAAATATAGATACAAGTAAACATGCATCTAAGAAAGAAAATCCTTTTGCTAAAGAAGAAAAGGCAGCAGCTTATAAAACTATTCGTATCTATGAAGAGGATTATAAAAAGTTAAAAGAGTTAGCATTCTTTAGTGACAGAACTATTGTAGAATGTGTCCATGAAGCAGTAACACTTTTAAAGAAACAATCTTGACCTAATGTCGAGGTTGTTTTTTTATGATTAATAAAAAAACACGATGTATTGCAATGTATTTCATTATATTGCAGTTGTATTGAGCGATTGGTATAATAGGCTTTAGTATACAGTACCATTGGAGGGAAATATAGGTGGCTAAAAAAGCGCGTACATATCGATTACATCAAGAGTCAATTGAAAAATTAGAGTTGATGGTTGCTGTTTATCAAGAAATGCAACGGTCAGATTTTAAAACTATTAAACTTTCCCAAGCAGACGTTTTGGAAAAAATTATTTCTGATCAGTACGATCAACTAATGATGCAAGTTAATAAATCATTTGTAGAATCTGTGAAAGAAAAGATGAGCGAAAAAGAAGAGTGATATTACACTTGTGTAATTGTGTAATTGTGTTATAATTAATAGTAAGGAAGGAGGATTAATACTTAATCTATGGGGGATAAACTAAAGCGTTTGATTCCAATCTTACTCATACTTACAGTAGTGATTATCCTTATATTTCTATTTAAAAATGTTCTATTACAATTACTTGGAGTGTTATTAGTTGTAGCCTTACTATGTGTGGGAGCATATTATCTTTTCATGTTTGCGTTTGGCTGCCTAGGTTTAATTTTAATTGTTGGGGGAGCTATTGCGTCTTTAGCAATAATAATTGGACTATTTACTTACATTTGGTAGTTGTTTTTTCTTAATTAGGTACTTTAATAAGGGATAAATTATTATGACGACCCTACTATATAACTAATTTTACAAGTGCCTCATTGTCAATATTTAGCGATAATGATAGAATTATATCAACAAATTGGAAATTTCGTGAAAAAAATACAAATAAAAAACCCCAAGCAATGTATAAATGTGTAGTTAAGTTTGGCGACTAGCACACATTTATAATTACTGGGATTTCGGAAGGCTGTTTAAAACACAATTGTTTTAAACAGAATTACATACTATTGAATAGATGTTTCTTTATTATGCATTATAACTGATTATTTCTATTATGTAAATAATCTACTTTAATCATTTTCAATAATATGTAATTAATCCTATATAATACCTTTCGAAATCAAACGTGATGTTTTGGGGATTTCGGGAGGATTTTTTTATGACAAGAGAAGTAAGTTTTCAAGAAGCTCAAAAACCACGTAACGAATTACTTTTATCAATTTCTTATTATATTGTAGCCGATGATTGGTTAGATAAACTTGGTGATAGAGCTTATACAAGTTGGCTTAGATTTATCACTTGGTGTGATCGTACTGATAAAAACCGTACAGAGGATAAAATTCCTCAATCACTTGAAAAAGTTGCTGAAAGGCTAGGGATAAGTAAGCCTACTTTATACAACAAAATTATTATTCCACTTTGGGAACATGGATTAATTGATTTAGTTGAATATAAAGAAAGTAATAGAAAATCGACAAAGCCTTTAAATATTATTGTTTACCCCTATCCTCAAAATCAAAAAAAGTTAGAAACAGAGCCTTTAGAAAAATGTCGTGACTGGAAAAGAGATTATAGTTCTGAAGCAAAAACATTTGCTAGTATGCGTGGAAAAGAAAAGGTTGAGAAAACTTCTGATGAAAATAAACCTTCTATAAGCCAAAACAAACATTATAAACTAGCCCGTAAAAATAATTTTACGGTAGAGGGTAAAAATAATTTTACGGTAGAGGGTAAAAAACATTTTACGGTCACCGTAAAAAATAATTTACCTAATAATGTTTCAAATATCTCTACTAATCTTTCAAATAGTTCTACTAATGTTTCAAATATGTTTTATAAAGATGATGATGATAAGGAGCTAGATGACTTCCAGATTAATCATTTTGCTTTTAATGAATTTGTACAACATTTCAAAGAACAGTATCCAAGTTTACTGGATGATAGAATGTTTCAAAATATCTATATCCAAATGGAACGTTACAATCTAGATTTCTTTACTATTAAAGAAGCTGAAAGACAAGTAAAGAGAATGAAAAATTATGGATTAGAAAAAATCAGTGATTATGCAACTTACTTTGTAGGCGGAATAATTAAAAACAGAACTAGCAAAAAAGGTGTAGTAGCTGAAAGAAAAATAGATAAAGCTCAAAAAGAGTTAGAACACAAAAAACAGCAAAAGCAGGAACAAAAAGTAGCTAATTCTACTATCCCTTTTTTCAATTGGTTGGAAAATTAATCCCCATAAAAGAGAAAAATATGTTATAATAAGAACAGGTGTTCTCATTCGGTTTACCTTCATCTGACATGGTTTACTAGGAACAAAAATGATAAAATAGAAAGTGGTGGAAATTTTCTCACTTTTTATTGAATTTATCTCAAAAACTATTGAGGTTTCTTCCTAAAAATGTTAGAATGGAGGTAGAACATGGATGAAGGAGCGATTTTTAGAAGCTCTTGAAAAGTTTGGAGTTGATTACAATCAAGAAACTGGATGGTTAAGTAAGCCGATTACTTTTGTCGTTTATGATCGTGGAAGCAATTGGTTAGTCGAAAGAGTCTTCTTATTTGAAAATCATTTTCTTGTTTTTGAAGGAACAACAAACTCTAAAAAAATATCATTTGATAAAGTGAAACAATTCAAGAGTGTGCAACAAGAACCTTAAATTTTAAAAAGGGGCGATGAAAATGGGAGATAAGAAACGATTTGCGTTTTACGACATTTCATCGTCAAACGCGAAAAGCGTTAGGACGTTTGATAAAAAAGTTTACAACTTAAAAGGAACAGTTGCTATTGAAGCAAGAACTGGCAATGTTGAAAAAGTTGCTGACATCTATTACCGAGTTCGCTCGGTAATGGATACCAAACACAAGGTTATAGCTAAAAGAAAAAATGAAGATGATGAACTACAAACTATTAGACCTCACCAAAGATAAGATTTATCTTCCCTTTCAATTAAACCTAAGCGATTTTAAAGTGTGCTGAGAAAAAAAGGCGCAATATTTTTAATAATGCAATAGCTCTTTGAAAAATAGATATTGGGTGCTCCCTTCTAACAGAGTCACATGAAGGATAGAGTATACCGTTACAAGTTAGGAGAGTGGTACTTAAAACTCTTCGGTGACTCGTGATTTTGCAGTGTATCAATGATAAATAAAGGCTAGTAAGTGTGAGGAATAAATTTCTGACGAAGCATTGAAAGTCATTATTTTAGATGCACAAGGTTCTTCGTACAGGCCAAAAACGTTGTGCAGTATTAAGTTCTTACTTAATACAAGGTTCATTCCATACAAGCCAAAAATGGATAATAAAAAAACACCTCTAAATCCCTAATTTTTTCTTGTTATAATAATCTAGGGTTTACATGAAATATGTTCCAAAAAGATATTTCTCGGTAGACTTTAAAATCGCTTAGTGTTGAAGAAAGGGTGTAGGAGGTTGTTATGAGTCGCAAATCAAAGGTTATAAGTAGTGTTATTGCATTAATAGTTATACTTTCCGTTATAGTGGTTGGTTGCTCTAATAGTGATAACAAGGGTCTTCTTGAGTTGAGTCCAAAGGAAATGAAAAAATATATGGATTCAAAAGAAAGTGGATTTGTAATGCTCTCTTCTAAGAAAAATAAAAGAGCAGCATGGATCAAGGAAGCAAAAAAATCTTCCGAAGAACAGAAGGTTACTATTAGAGAATTAAATGAAAAAAGAGACGATGTTCCAGGCACAAGTAATCCTAACGACTGGGGTTTATCACAAGACAGAAATACACTTGCTTATTATCAAAATGGTCACCTAAAGGAACAAATTGATTTAGAAGAGATCGAACCTGATAAGTTAAAAAGTGAAATTGATAAATTTATAAAAAAGATGCAAGAAGATTATCCTAACTAAGCACTTTCAGAAGGAGTTGAAAACAATGCCTATCACAAATAAAGATTTAAAAAAGTCAAAAGATTTAGTTGAAAAACTATTAAAAGTAAATGGTGAAAAGTACAATGATTGGTTACATGCTCAACATCAAGAGTATATCGAAAATAACCAACATCTTATTTTAGAAGCCCTAAGTGCTTTTGTAGGTGATGATTCATCTAGTAAAGATAATGAAAAGGAATCTAAAGAAGAATCGTCAGACAGTACAGTGAACACTTCGTCTATGGAGACTTCATCAACTTTTAAACAAACAGTATAAGGAGTGTATGTTAATGATGGACTTATTAAATAACATGGTCATGCTTGATGCAATGGGCGGTTTAATTAACACAGGTAACTCATTCTTAAAATGGTTACAACGTGGAGCTATTATTGCTGCTGCTATTGGATTTTGTGTCGGTGGTTATTACTTAATTTTAGGTGGCGTACAAGGTCGTCAAAAGTCAATTGCTTGGTTCGTTGGCGGTGCTCTTGGATTAGTTGTTGTACTAGGAGCTTATGCATTAGCGCAAGGATTAAGCGAGAATGTAAAATTTGGTGGCTAAAAAAGCTTAATAAATTAGCCTTGAAGGCTATATCAACAGGCTTGAGCCTGTTAGCTCTTATAAAAGAAGCTATACAATTTAATTGTATGGCTTTTTTTATTGGAATTTAATTGTTTAGGAGAAAGGGCTTGATAAAAGATGTTATTTATCATGTTTACGAGTAGTGAAGCAAATGAAATCAATTGCTTTAAGAAAATCACATTAAAGGAAGCTTGCGAGTTAACTAATGAACTTGAAAAGCAATATCAAGGTAAAGGAATCATAGCACAAGTTCATTTTTATCTTTTAAATGATAAAGATGAGGAATTATATACAGGAACTTTGAGATTAGGTTCTAATTATGCTCAAAATATTTACCATCATATTTATAAAAAACTTTCAGCTCATAAATTTTCAAAACAGCAGGAAGAAAAGAAAAGAGAATTATTTCAATCGATGGAGGATGAATTACCAAGTCATTTAAAAGATTTTGCCTTTCAATCTACATTCGATCAAGTGGCAGCCACTAAAGAACCATCTTTAATATCACCACTTCAAAAGAAGCTATTATATGGGGCTGGTGCTGCGGTTTTAGTAATCTCTTTGTCTCTAAATTTTATTCATCAAAGTACAATCAATAATTATCAATCTGCTATGGCAAGTGCAAATACAAAATTAGAAAATGAAGAGAAATTAGCAAGTATCTACGAAGATGCATTGTCAGGAAATTCAAATGCTGCCTTAGATAAGTTTTCTAAAATGAAAAAATTATCTAGCTCTGAAAAGAAAGTATATATAAATCTCTTATTGTCTGAAAAGAAGTATGAGGAAGCAGTAAAAGTAAGTGGTGGAGATATAAGTAGTATAGAAGCTATGCTATTTAAACAAGGAAACACTGATATATTAAAGGACTTTAACAATGCCTTTCCTTCTAAAAGTGGAGAGTTTGATATTGCATACCTTGAACAACGATGGAAAGATGTTGTAAGTGTTAAAGGTGTAACAATGAATAATAAACGTCATGAAATGCGCTCATATGCTTTTCTTAAAAATGGGAAGTTGAAGGAAGCGAAATCAGAAGCTGAAAAAGCTAACAGCAGTGAGCTTGATGAAAAAATCGTCAAGTTTGAGAAAGCTCAAAAGGCTTTAGATGATACAAAGAAACAGTTGGCAGAAGAGAATAAAAAGGATTCTAAAGATGAAAACAAGATTAAATCATTAACTGAACAACAGAAAAAACAAGAGGAAGAAATTAAAAGTATATAAAACAAGTTACGCCAAAGCATAATACAGGAGGATTTTTAGATGCAAGGTCTAAGATATAAGTTCGCTTCCATGAAAGTACTCTTACCAGTGAGTACTTTTTTATTTTTGTTCATTTTTCTTTTATTGAATTTCATTTTAAACACATTAATGGATGTAATTAAAACTACTTTTAGTGATGTGCTTGATCCTCAACCTTTAAAGTTTGAACCAAGTTATATATATACTTTTCACTTTGAAAAATATTCTTATGCATATGCAGCAATGGCAATATTGGGGCTTATTGCGGTTGGGAAATTTATTTATAACGTAAGGTCAAATTTCAGTAATCTTAATCAAAATCAAAAAGGTTCAAGTCGTTTTACTACTGAAAAAGAATTAAAGCAACAATATAAAGCTGTTCCTGAAAAGGACGATAGATATAAGGGTGGCGGTGGAGTTGTTATCTCTCGCTTAAAAGACAAGATTTTTGTTGATGATAGCCCTGTAAATAACTTGATAATAGGTACTACGCGTTCAGGTAAAGGTGAGACGTTTGTATTTCCTACCATAGACGTTTATTCAAGGGCAGAACACCAACCTTCCTTAATCCTAAATGACCCTAAAGGCGAGCTACTAGCTGCTTCTAAAGAGACGTTAGAAAAGCGTGGTTATCATATTGAAGTATTAAACTTGCTGAACCCCCTTGAATCTATGAGTTATAACTTACTTCAATTAGTAAAAGATGCTTATAAAGATGGTGATTACTCAACTGCTCAAACGTTATGTAATACATTAACTCACTCACTTTATTACAATCCTAATGCTAAAGACCCTATGTGGCAAAACAGTGCGATGAGTCTTGTAAATGCTATGATTCTAGCTGTCACTGACAAATGTATCAAAGAAGGTACAGAAGAAAAAATTGCAATGTACACAGTTGCTAACATGCTCTCGGAATTGGGTACATCAGAAGCTTTAGATGATGAGGGAGTACCACAAAATGCATTAGACATGTATTTTCAAAGTTTACCTTCTCATAGTGTTGCTAGGATGCAATATGCTACATCTAACTTTGCAAAAGGTAATACAAGGGCAGGTATCTTTACTCAAACAATGTCAGAGCTAACGATATTTACCTTTGACGAGATTGCAAAAATGACATCTAAGAACAGCGTAGACCTTAAACGTGTAGGATTTGGTAAATCTATTAAAGGAGTAGCAAGTCCTTTAAAGAGATTAGTAATTAATTTTCCTGATGGTTCTGAGGATAGTGTGAAAACTAATAAAGATGGTTTATTTGATGTGAATTTCAAAGGGGAAATTAAAGAAGGTGAAGAGATAGTTTTATTTGAAAAAGACAATCCTGACGATAAAACTATTGTAAAAGTTATCAGTATTGATAAAGAATCTGGAAAAACAAAATTAGAAGTTGTTACACAAAATGAAGATATTGTAGTTAAAGAGCTTTCTTATTTTGAAAAACCAATTGCTATATTTATGGTTACACCTGACTACGATTCTTCAAATCACGTAATTGCTTCTATTTTTGTACGTCAACTTTACTTTATTCTTGCTAAAAATGCTTCCTTAGCAAAAGGAAACAAGTGTCATAGAGAAGTAGTTTTTTTACTGGATGAATTTGGAAATATGCCTTCGATTGAAGGAATGGCTAACATTATTACCGTTTGTTTAGGAAGAAATATTCGATTTAATTTAATTATTCAAGCCTATGCACAATTGAAAAATAAGTATGCAGACGATGCTCCAACAATTGATGGTAACTGCGGTAATACTATTTATATTCTAACTAATGATAGTGATACTGCTGAAAAGATATCAAAGAAGCTCGACAAAAAGACCATTAATTCAACTTCTCGAAGTGGTAAAGGTCTTTCTTTTGATAAGAGTAAAACAGAAAGTGTCGATGGAAGGTCATTATTAACTGCAAATGAGTTAATGAGACTTAAAGAAGGTGAAAGTGTTGTTATACGTGTTATTAAGCGACAAGACAATGAACGCAACAGAATTGAAGCTTTCCCAATCTTTAACACAGGCAGAACAACTTTAAAATATCGTTGGGAGTATTTAAATAAAGAATTTGATACAGATAAATCTATATTGGATATAGATATCAAATCAGAACATGCAGAAGTAGATCCCCACAAATTAGTCATTAATTTCTTTGATGATGAAGAAGAGTATGAGGAAGAAAAGCCAGTAGAAGTAAAACAAGAAGCAAAACAAGAAGTAAGACAGGAAGAAAAGAAAGAAGTACAACAAGAGGTACAGAAAGAAAAAGTTGAAAAACCAGTAGATTCAATACCTGAGAAGAAAGCAGTAGATGATAATCCATTTTCAGAATTGACAGTTGATAACTGGAAAGAAAAAACGGTTGAAGATTTCTTTAGTACTGATAAAGCTATGTTACGCATTATTGAACAGCATTTCTTAGGAGAATTAAATAGAACAATGGATGAAGTTAAAGCTTGCCCAATGAGTGAATTTAAGGAATCACTTGATATTTTAGCTTCAAATGGACAAATTACTTCTCAAATTTATACAGCTGTTAATGGAAAGATTAATAAGATTGTCTACGACTTGAAAAAGAAAAAGGAAGAATTAGCAATCTAAAAAATAAGGGGGGAGCAAAATGAAAATATCTGATGCTTTAGAAAGAATTTTAGAAGATTATACGGATAGAGTTCTAGAAGGAAATGATGTTTTAATTGCCCTAAAGGACGGTATTGTCACTCTTGTAAAAGGGGATGAGGGAGAAGCACCCATCATTATAAAGGTAGATATGATTGAAGAAAATTTAAATCTGACTCTTAAAGAAGTATTCGGAGAATAATGCAATAAGGGGAGTGAAAATAAATGTCTGATGAAGAAATTTTAGATAAACTAAAACAGTTTGGCGACTATCTGGAAGTAGGTAATATATTCAGTTACTGTATACGTTGGCTAGGATGGTTTCTTATAAAAGGTCTAGCTTGGTTAGTGGATGGACTAGAAGGGATAACGGATGATGTTTTAAGTTTAAAAGGATTTTTTATGTCTCAACAAGTTCAAGAGTTTTCCCAATCGTTTAGACCAGTTCTTTATTTAATTTTAGCCTTCTCCATACTTTATATAGGTTACATGCTAATAATGAACAAAAAGATCAACAGGGAACAAATTGTAATGAATTTATTTATCTCTATAGCTGTATTAGTTCTATTGGGTAGTGGGATGCAGCAAGCAGATAAATTTACTGATTCAGCAGTTGATGCAGTAAAGGCTAAAGACCAGGGAACAATGAGCGAGAAAATTATCAAAAGTGGATTAACGGACGTTGCTCAATTTGATGTTCATGGTTGGAAAACTACTGAATTAAAAGAACCTAACAAAGTACCGGCTGCAAATATAGATAAAATTGATATTACTCAAAAGATAGATGAGGACTTTAAAATAAACGAGGATGATGAAATATCCTCTGATGGTGCAGATATTTTAGAAAATAAAATTGCCCTTACAGGTGATGGAAAAGAAGGACTAGCTGAATTAGAAAATGGATGGTTTGACTTCTTTCCTGAACTATATTACAGATGGCATTGGGATTTTTGGACAATAGCTATTTCCTTATTTGTAATTGGATTAACGTTGTTACTTGTTTCAATTAAATTAGCAAAATTGTGTTATGAGTTGGGATTCAACTATATTTTAGCCCAAATAGTTGCACCTGCTGATATTAGTAATGGTCAAAAACTAAAACAGATTCTTCAAAATATCTTAAACACGTTTTTAATAATCATTATGATATTTATATCCATGAGACTTTATTTAATGGGAACAGAATTTATTAATGATAAGTTAGATGGAATGTCTTATCTAATTGCTCTAATTGCAATTAGCATTGCAGTTGTAGATGGTCCCGTTATGGCTGAACGTATTTTTGGTATAGATGCAGGGTTGAAGAGTAGTTGGGGTGCTCTTGCAGGTGGTTATGCAGCATCGAAAATGGCAGGAAGCACAGCTACTTCTTTAGGAAGTATGATTGGAAAAGGTGCTAAAGGCATAGGAGGTGCAGGACTTGCAGCTGCGGGTCTTGGTTCAGGTGTTGCAGCAGGATTACTAGGTAAAAAAGATAGCAAAGGCGAAAGTGACGATAAGAAAAATAGCCTTCAAGAGCAAATGAAAGCAAATGGTGTTGGTGGTAAAGGAAAGAAAGAAGAAGCCAAAGGCCAAGGTGACGGTTTAAGTAAGGATATGAAGCAAGGAAATAAATCTGATAGAAAAGAAGATGGTGCTCAAGGAGCAACAGGAGGAAATGCTTCTCTTCAAGATCAAATGAAAGATGCAGGACTGAAAGAAAAGGCACTAAACGACAAAGAATCAGATTCATCTAATCCAAACGGAGGAACAAGCTTGCAAGATGAAATGCAGGCTGCAGGAATAGCTTCTAGTGACTCAAACAGTCAAGAAGAAGTTTCAGATAGTGGAAGTGGCTCTACTGATAGTGTAGGCTCTACAAGTTTGCAAGATGAAATGCAAGCATCAGGTTTTACTTCTTCTGAACAAGATACAAGTTCAGTAGGTAGTGGAAGTGGCTCTACTGATAGTGTAGGCTCTACAAGCTTACATGATGAAATGCAAGCATCAAGTTCTACTTCTTCTGAACAAGATACAAGTTCAGTAAGCAGTGGAAGTGGCTCTACTGATAGTGTAGGTTCTACTAGCTTACAAGATGAAATGCAAGCATCAAGTTCTACTTCTTCTGAACAAGATACAAGTTCAGTAAGCAGTGGAAATGGTTCTGTTGATAGTGTAGGCTCTACAAGTTTACATGATGAGATGCAAGTATCCGGCTTTACTTCTTCTGGACAGGGAACAAGTTCAGTAAGTAGTGAAAGTGGATCTTCAAGTCAAGGAAACTTTAATGGTTCTAAACCTTCATCAAACAATAGCTCATCTGCTTCTTTAGGTCAGCAAATGGAAAATCAACCTGCTTATAAAGAGGTAGCAGCTGCAAGGGAACAAACAGTGCAACGTCAAGGTGCTGTACAACCAACAAGTGGCACAGTACAACGTCCAAACACTGTACAGCCTACTAATAGTGTTTCACAGGGTCAAAGCTCTGTACAACCAACGAGTGGCACAGTACAGCGTCCAAACACTGTACAGCCTACTAATAGTGTTTCACAGGGTCAAAGCTCTGTACAACCAACGAGTGGCACAGTACAGCGTCCAAACACTGTACAGCCTACTAATAGTGTTTCACAGGGTCAAAGCTCTGTACAACCAACAAGTGGCACAGTACAGCGTCCAAACACTGTACAACCGACTAGCAGCGTGTCACAGAGTCAAAGCCCTGTACAATCAAATAGTGGCGCAACACAGACTCCAAGCACAGTACAACGAGGTAGTGTAGCTCCACAGCAACTAAAAACTACTGAATCTATACCTTTTACTGTTCCTCAAGAACAAAGGGTAGAAACTAGAACAATTGGAACGTTTGCTAAGGAAAAAATAACAAATAAAATAAATAGTTCCACAACAGTACAACGAACTAAACAAGCTTATCAACTTGGAAAAAATACAGGTCAAAGCTTGAAGAATAAAAAGGGTAATCAATAAAGCGTGAGTATTCACGCTTTATTTTTTTGGGAGGTTACAATATGGCTCATTACAATATTCCAAAGGAGATATCATCTGAGTTAAAGATTAATAAAGCCTTATATCTATTTGACTTACTCCTTATAGCAGGAATTTTAGTATTCACTTTAATTTTAAATAACTTAGTTCATGATTCGTTAAAAGTACCATTTTATATCTTTATGGGCTTAATAGCAGTCATTATGATATGGCGTCCAATTACTAACCCGAAAAAAAGAATGTACGAAGTTTTAATTATTACTCTTATGAGAAAAAGAGATACATTTTGTGCGATAGATCGAGACGAAGAATAGAGAAAAGGAGAATGAAAACATGGCTTTATTTAATGAAAATCAAATAAATGATGAACAACATGATAATAAATTAGCTAAAAAGCCCAAAGGTATTAAAAAAGAAAATGTAGTCAAATTTACAGGCTTCAATGAAGAGGAATTTGATAAAAAGAAAGCAGCAGCACAAAAAAAGAAAAAGGAGAAGAAACCACAAGTTAAGGCTTCGATAGCAGATATAGTACCAATAACAGACATGACTGCTAAGGGTCTAATTGAATTAAGAGATAAAAAAGGCTATTTCGATATATGGCAACTGGATTCAAAAGATATTTACAGTATGAATGCAGAGGAAGCTAATTTTGATATTTATAATCTTGCATATTTTTATCAAGCTTTTCATGATTCAGTGAAAATAATATCAATGAATTTTCCTGTATCAACTGTTCAACAACAACTCTTCATTGAAAAGAAAATTAATGAGTGTAAAAACCCTTTATATAAGAAATTCCTCAATCAAAAACTTCAAGAGTTGCAGTTTCTTGAGTGGGGCAGAACTAACAGAGAATATTACATGTTTGTTTACGGAGAAACGGAATTAAAAGTGACTGATCGTGTAAAGGCTGTTCAGAATTATCTTCAAAAATCTTTACCTTTACTTGAAGTTAGTAAGGAGAAGAAAGTAGACGTATTATTTAAACTTTATAATCAAAATACAAAATTAGGTCACAAAAAATTTAACTAAGTAAGGAGAATACGAATGATAAAATTCTTTAATAGAAAAGAAAAAACGGACGAAGAATTAAAAGATAAAAAAGGCTATAACCCTTCTTTTTTAGCAAAAATTCAACCACAAGGTGGTATAAAGTTTGAAGAGAGTTATATCCGTAAGGGTGATGGATATGAAGCATGTGTTCATGTTTATGATTATCAAACAACTGTTAGTGACTTTTGGCTAGAGCCTATTATGAATATGCCGAATGTTATCACAGTAATGGATATTACAACTGAGAATCGTAAATTAGTAGTTGACTCCATCAATAAATCAATGGCTGAACAAAGTGTAAGGCACTCTCAAGCTAAAGAAAATATTGAAAAAATAGAAGCTCAAGAGTCATTTGCAGAATTACAACAGTTATATCAACAAATTTCCAAGGGTGAAGTAATGAAACGAATACATTTTAGAGTGTATGTTTCAGGTAAAACAATAGATGAGCTTGAGAAGCAAGTATATAAAGTAATTGAAACTTTGGAATCGTATAATTTTCGTGCTTCTGTATTCTTAAATGAGCAAGAATATGAATGGGAATCACTAGTAACAAATTTTGATGTTCAGAAAAATTATATTAATAAGCGAAAAGGGAAGGAAATACCAGCATTATCACTTGCAGGAGGTCTTCCCTTTCATTTTACTCACTTGAGTGATATGTATGGTACTTTTTATGGCACAACAAAAACGAATGGCAGCGTAATTTTTGATCAGTTTCATAGAGATCGTTTAAGAAAAAGTTATAATGCAGTATTAATAGGAAAAATGGGTGCAGGTAAATCAACCCTTTTGAAAAAAGCAACAGTAGATAATGCAATAAAAGGTTATAAGATAAGAGGATTTGATATTGTTGGAGAATTTAGAGACCTAGTTAGAGCATTAGGTGGTAAAGAGATTGCACTTGATGGTTCAGAAGGGAAAATTAATCCTTTACAAGTTTATAAAACAGCAGAAAGTGAAGAAATATCCTTCACTCAACATTTATCTAAACTAACAGTATTCTATCGTTTTATAGCTCCTGAAGCAGCAGATGCTGAATTAAAAGAGTACGAAAATTTATTAAGAAAGCTCTACATTAAACTAAATCTTTGGAACGATTATACAAGTACAGAAAAACCAAATAAAATTACTGGACTTACTCCTAAACAATACCCTATTTTCTCTGATTTTTTACAGTTCGTTAGAGAAGAGCTTTACGTTGATGTTGAAAAACGAATCCATCATGACAATCTAGGCGATAGCCGTATTCGTCGCTTAGAACTGATTGAATTAAATTTAGTCAACCTAGTAGAAACATATGCAAATTTGTTTAACGGTCCATCTACAATTGAAGATTTTAATGATGAGCAAGTAGTATTCTTTTCACTACGCCACTTATCAAATTTGAAACCTGAAATTTTCCAAGCACAGTTATTTAACGTTATGAATTTATTATGGGATGGAATGCTTCAAAATGGTGAGCCACAATATCATGCCTATAATAAAAAACAATTAAATTTTGAAGATGCTCTACGTTATCTAATTATTATTGACGAAGCTCATCACATAATAAATACAAATAAGGGTAGTGAGCACGCATTAAAATTTTTAACAAAGTTTAGTCGTGAAGCAAGAAAATATTTTGGTGGATTATTCTTTGCAAGTCACTCGATTCGTGACTTTGTTCCAGAGGGTTCAGATCAATCAGCTATTGAAGAAATTAAAAAATTATTTGAATTAACTCAATACAAATTTATTATGCAGCAAGATAATAATAGTTTAGAAATGTTAGCTAAAATCTTTCAAGGTCAACTAAGTCAAAGTGAACTAAATGATATACCTTATTTGGCAACAGGTGAAGTTATTTTAAGTATAAGTTCAGTGAAAAATATCTTGTTTAATGTTGAATGTACAGATGAAGAATTAGCGTTATTTGGTGGGGGTGCTTAATTCGTGCATATCGTATTAAGGTTAATACCAAAGAAATACCTAATTGGAGCAATACTTGCTCTAGTTGGGTTATTTCTCGTTATGATGATAGGTATTATTTCAACTATAACTGGTGGGTTTGAAAGTGAATCAACTGATGATGTAACAGTAGTTGATAGTGGAATTGGGGCAGGAACAGCAAATGTTTCAGCAGAGGTAGCGAAGTACGAACCGTTACTAAAAAAATATGCAAGTAAACATGGATTAGATGAATCTTATGTACCCATAATGATGAGTTTAATGATGCAAGAATCAGGAGGTAGGGGTAATGATCCAATGCAATCAAGTGAATCATATTGTGGTTCTGTTGGTTGCATTTCAAGTCCTGAGCTTTCTATTGATAAAGGAGTTTTACATTTTAAAAGTGTATTAGAAAAGGCTAATTACGATATAAAACTTACACTCCAAAGTTACAATTTTGGCGGTGGTTTTATAAATTTCGTCATGGGTAATGGTGGGCATTATACAAAAGAGTTAGCAATAGAATTTTCACAACAACAATATCAAAAAGTAAAGAATACAGGTAACTATCATTGTGTCCGTCCTGAAATGGTTCCTTATCAAGCTTGTTATGGCGACGCCTTGTACGTTGATGCAGTTTTAAAATATTTTACTGGAACGATAGGAGAGAACGGAAAGCCTGTTGTGGGAGCAGCATCAGGTAGTAAAACAGGTGTTAAAAGTATAGATGCAGGTAAAACATTAATCGGAAAAACAGTATATGTTTTTGGTGGTGGTCGTTCACAAGCTGACATAAAATCAGGACGATTTGATTGCTCAAGTTTTGTTCGTTGGGCTTTCGAGCAAGCCGGAATTAATGTCGGGCCATTAACAGGAGTAACTACAGATACCTTAAAAAATATGGGGCAGCCTGTTGATCCTAAAGATATGAAGCCTGGAGATGTTGTCTTTTTTGATACTTATAAAATAGACGGTCACGTTGGTATATATGTAGGTGATAACAAGTTTATAGGCTGTCAAACTTCATCAGGTGTAGCAATAGCTCCAATGTCAAAAGGAACGTATTTTGGTGACAAGTTTAACGGAAGAGTAAGAAGATTTTAAAAGGAGAAATGATAAATGAAAAATAAAAAAATTGGCTTATTTGTAACCCTCGTAGTTGTTATTTTGGGGGTTACTTTTTTTAATATTTATTTAGATAGAAACATACAAAAAACTACTGCAAATGAAAATATGAGAGTTGAAAATGAGCAATACAAGCAAGAAAATGAAGAATTAAAACAGAGATTAAGAGATGTATTACCTTCTGCTCAAGAGCAAAAAAGAACTGAATATTTGAGTACTGTTAGACAGTTTATAGATGTATCTTTTCATCGAGAAAAAGACGGATTTGACAAGAGGAAAGAGATTGCAAAAAGCATTATGAGTGAAGAATTATATGAACAGTTCTATCCATCGGAAGATTTCATTTATGGTAATTCATACACATCAAAACCAACAGATGTTCAATTATATTTACAACAATATGATAACAAAAAAGAAGAAGTTTATGTGGTTGCAGAGTTTGTAAATCATTTAGTGATTAAAGATGAAAATGTTGATGATAAAACACATGACATTGTGAAAATCACACTAAAAAAATCGACGAGTAAATGGAAAGTTACTAGTATAGAAGAGTTGAAAACTGAAGTAGAAAAATAATGAGAGGTGAAAAAAATGATAGCAATTAGAAGCGAACGAATTAAATTAAGAAGAAATAAGTCGTGGATTTACCTTGGAATAATTATTTTCATTTTTTTAGGTCTGTTAACTTTTTTAACTTCAAATATCTTCATGGATGAAAAGGAAAAAGTTTATCATACTGAGTTAAATTCTCCTATTTCTTTATCTTCAATAGACACATTAACAATTAATAGTTGGGTTTATAATCCGCAAGATAGAAGTATGGAAGTAGTAATGAAAATTGATACTGAGGACAAAAAATATAGCTTTAAAGCTGTAGCAAAATCTAATCCAACTTTACAACTTCCTATCAAAGATGTTTATACAGATGGTGGAGATCGTGTCATAAAAATTGAAAACATTTCGCCTGATTGGGGAGCAATAGCATTAGATGTTTATCAAAAAGATGAATTAACAACTAACGTAAGTATAGATGAAAGTTATGATACAAATGAAGAGGAAGATTCATCAGGAACTATAATAAAAACACTCTACTCAGATCAGAAAAAAGTTGATGTTAATAATAACTTGAAAACAAAAAGCACAGAAGAATATGCTTTAGATTTTGTTAAGTATGATGAAAAAGATGCTCGAATACAATTAAAAAAATACAGAGCATCAGTTAAAGAAGAACAAAAAAATATCAAGGTATTATCAAGCGATATCAAAGATTTAAAAGAGGATAAAGAATATCAAACTAAAGATGAAATTGCGGAAACAGATTCTAAAATTATGTCTCTTCAAATGCAAATAGATGATAAAAAGAAAAACATAGAGACGATAAATTTAGCAATAGAAAATAATAAAGATAAACTAAAAAAATTAGAGGAAAAGAGAAAAGATTTGCAGAATTAGTTATTAAGTGACTCGACTTCGAGTCTACTTTTGTGTTTTTTGACTCGACTTTGAGTCTACTTTTTAAGAATTTCTTTGACCCCATCGTTTTGTTAGGCTTTGCCTAACCCCACACCCTCGGTGGGGGCAAAAACCCCTTATGCTCTTCTATCTTTTTTCGGGTAGAGTGGGTAACTCAAGTTTTAACAAAAAAATTTAAAAAGGTGTTGTAAATATGGAAATTAAAATTCGTAATGTTGACCCTGTTGCTATAAAAAAAATCGATGAAATTGCTAAAAGAAAAAACATTTCTAGGCAAGAATTTTTGAAAGGACAGATAGAAGGTTTAGCTTATTATCGTGAAGAAAATGAAAGAGAAACCTATTTAGCAAATGTGTTAGAAAAAAATATTAAAATGATGGAGAAATGTAATGAGTCAATGGAGAAAATGAATGCTTTTATTAATGAAATGATTAGTGATGATTATGAGTAATGTAACACCAGCAGTTGTTTTAAAAACTCGTTTCGTTTTATCTAACAATGACCATTTCAAAGATTACATTGATTATGTAGATCGTGAGGATGCAAAACTGGAACAGGGTTCACATGAAAAGCTATTTTCTCTTTATCAAGATTATATGGATAACCCTGATAAAACTTCTGATCTTTTTACATCTTCATCATATAAATTATCTAAAGAAGAGAAGAAAGATTTAAAAAAGCAGTTTGAAACTGCACAAGAAAATAAAAGTATAATGTGGCAAGATGTTATATCTTTTGATAATAAATGGTTACAAGAGAATGGTATTTATGATTCAAAAACTCACACCGTTGATGAAAAGAAATTGATTGATGTAACAAGAATGTCTATGAATGAAATGCTTAAAAGAGAAGGACTTGAAAAAAGTGCTGTTTGGTCAGGAGCTATACATTTTAATACTGACAATATTCATATTCATGTTGCAACTGTTGAACCAAATCCAACAAGGGAACGTGGAAAAAGAAAACCAAAAACTTTAGATGCGATGAAGTCTAAGGTAGTAAATAATATTTTGGATAGGTCACAAGAACAGAAGAAAATAAATGATTTAATTAGAAAAAATATGGTTGAAAGTAAAAAGAATGATTCTTCGTTAAAGTGGAAAAATCGAGATATTAAACCTCTATTTAAACATGTATATAACAATCTTCCAGAAGATAAAAAACAGTGGAATTATGCTAATAATTCAATTAAGCACTTAAGACCTCATATAGATGAAATGACAAAAAAATATATTGAAAAGCATCATAAAAAAGATTATGACGAGTTCATAAAAAAGTTAGATAAAGAGGTTGACGTTCTCCGTAAAACTTATGGAGAAGGTAGCAATGATAAAAAGAGATATGAAAACTATAAACAAAATAAAGTTGACGATTTATATAAAAGAATGGGTAATGCTTTTTTAAAAGAAATGAGAGATTATGATAAGCAGCAGCATAACATAAAACGTCAATCTGAACGAAAAACTTATTCATCTAATCAAAAAAGTTTTAAAAGTGGTTACTCATTAAATTTTGCAATGAAGAAGATGGAAAAAGCTTTTAGTAATGAATATGACAGTTGGAAAAATCAACGTCATTATGAGAAGCTACAACGTGATATTGAATACGAAAATGAAAGGTGATTACTTATATGGCAGATGTGAAAAAGTTGGTAACATTTGATGAAGAATCTCATGAATATCTAGAGAATTATAAAGAACAACATGGTATTCGTTATAATGGTGAAGCGTTAGCAAAAATCTTTAAAGAACATAAAAATCGTCATGATACAGAGTGGTCTTTAAAGTATGTTTCAGAAGTCGTTTCTCAAAATATTCGAGAAACATTAAAGGAAGATTTAACAAAATTCCGTCTAGGAATTAATAGTGCTGATAAAAATTCACAGAT
>Ga0209795_10000931_pt1 | contig 19680 bp, 16 predicted proteins | sample AgamicOrMarz_FD_187166 | JGI IMG/M metagenome (GOLD analysis project Ga0209795, IMG submission 187166) | Agave microbial communities from Guanajuato, Mexico - Or.Ma.rz (SPAdes) (version 2) | ecosystem: Host-associated > Plants > Phyllosphere > Phylloplane/Leaf | place: Guanajuato, Mexico...
ACCGTGGCGAGATTGCACTGCGTATTCTTCGTGCCTGTAAAGAACTGGGCATCAAGACCGTGGCCGTGCACTCAAGCGCGGATCGCGATTTAAAACACGTATTGCTGGCGGATGAGACGGTCTGTATTGGCCCGGCTCCGTCCGTAAAAAGCTATCTGAACATCCCGGCTATCATCAGCGCCGCTGAAATCACTGGCGCGGTGGCAATTCATCCGGGTTACGGCTTCCTCTCTGAGAACGCCAACTTTGCTGAGCAGGTTGAACGCTCTGGCTTTATCTTCATCGGCCCGAAAGCTGACACTATCCGCCTGATGGGCGACAAAGTGTCTGCAATCACCGCAATGAAGAAAGCCGGTGTACCAACCGTACCCGGCTCTGACGGCCCTCTGACCGACGATATGGATGCTAACCGCGCTCATGCTAAACGCATTGGCTACCCGGTTATCATCAAAGCGTCCGGCGGCGGCGGCGGTCGCGGTATGCGCGTTGTGCGCAGCGATGCTGAACTGGCTCAGTCCATCTCCATGACCAAAGCTGAAGCGAAAGCCGCCTTCAGCAATGACATGGTGTACATGGAAAAATACCTGGAAAACCCACGCCACATCGAAATTCAGGTGCTGGCTGACGGTCAGGGTAACGCGATCTATCTGGCAGAACGTGACTGCTCCATGCAGCGACGTCACCAGAAAGTTGTCGAAGAAGCGCCAGCGCCGGGCATTACCCCGGAACTGCGTCGCTACATCGGCGAGCGTTGCTCCAAAGCGTGCGTCGATATCGGCTATCGCGGTGCAGGTACCTTTGAGTTCCTGTTCGAAAACGGCGAGTTCTATTTCATTGAGATGAACACCCGTATTCAGGTTGAACACCCTGTGACCGAAATGATCACCGGCGTTGACCTGATTAAAGAACAGCTGCGTATTGCAGCCGGTCAACCTCTGTCCATCAAGCAGGAAGAAGTTGTGGTTAAAGGCCATGCGGTAGAATGCCGTATTAACGCCGAAGACCCGAACACCTTCCTGCCAAGCCCGGGTAAAATCACGCGTTTCCACGCGCCGGGTGGCTTTGGTGTGCGTTGGGAGTCTCATATCTACGCTGGTTACACCGTACCACCGTACTATGACTCAATGATCGGTAAGCTTATCTGCTACGGCGAAAACCGTGACGTGGCGATTGCCCGCATGAAGAACGCCCTGCAGGAGCTGATCATCGACGGTATCAAAACCAACGTTGACCTGCAGATGCGTATCATGAGCGACGAGCACTTCCAGAATGGTGGAACTAACATCCACTACCTTGAGAAGAAACTCGGCATGTACGAGAAGTAAGACTGCTGCAACGTTAGAAGGCCGGGTAACCGGCCTTTTTTATTTCTGGGGATCGCCAGGCCCCATCATGTACAATCCCCGCTTTCTTCATCCACAAGGGACAAAAAATGGACAAGCGTTTTGTTCAGGCCCATAAAGAAGCGCGCTGGGCGCTGTGGCTGACCCTTCTCTATCTTGCCGCATGGTTAGTAACTGCTTACTTACCTGATTCCGCTATTGGCATCACCGGCCTGCCGCACTGGTTTGAAATGGCGTGCCTGCTCGTGCCGCTGGTGTTTATTGTACTGTGCTGGGCGATGGTGAAGTTCATTTATCGCGATATCCCGCTGGAGGACGATGATGCAGCTTGAAGTCATTCTGCCCCTGATTGCTTATCTGCTCGTCGTGTTCGGCCTCTCGGTGTATGCCATGCGCAAAAGAACGACCGGCACCTTCCTGAACGAGTATTTCCTCGGCAGCCGCTCAATGGGCGGAGTCGTGCTGGCCATGACGCTGACTGCCACCTACATCAGCGCCAGCTCGTTTATCGGCGGACCCGGGGCCGCCTATAAATACGGGTTAGGCTGGGTGCTGCTGGCGATGATTCAGCTTCCTGCCGTCTGGCTCTCACTGGGCATTTTGGGTAAAAAATTCGCTATCCTGGCGCGTCGCTATAATGCCGTCACGCTTAATGACATGCTGTTTGCGCGCTATCAGAGCCGTCTGCTGGTCTGGCTGGCAAGCTTAAGCCTGCTGGTGGCCTTTATCGGTGCGATGACGGTGCAGTTTATCGGCGGCGCGCGTTTGCTGGAGACGGCTGCGGGTATTCCCTACGAGACGGGTCTTATCATCTTCGGGGTAAGTATCGCGCTCTATACCGCCTTTGGCGGATTCCGCGCCAGCGTGCTGAACGATACGATGCAGGGCATGGTCATGCTCATAGGAACTATCGTCCTGCTGGTGGGTATCGTGCATGCTGCAGGTGGCCTGAGCCATGCTGTTGAAACGCTTGAGGCGATCGATCCGAAACTGGTCTCTCCGCAGGGGGCCGACGATATCCTTTCACCGACATTCATGACCTCGTTCTGGGTACTGGTGTGCTTTGGGGTGATTGGCCTGCCGCATACCGCCGTGCGCTGTATCTCATATAAAGACAGCAAGGCGGTGCATAAGGGCATCATCATTGGCACCATTGTGGTAGCCATCCTGATGTTCGGCATGCACCTGGCAGGGGCGTTAGGACGCGCGGTGATCCCCGACCTGACGGTTCCCGATTTAGTCATCCCAACATTGATGGTCAAAGTGCTTCCTCCCTTCGCCGCCGGGATATTCCTTGCCGCACCGATGGCGGCCATCATGTCGACGATTAACGCCCAGCTGCTGCAAAGTTCCGCTACGATCATTAAAGATCTCTACCTGAACCTGCGTCCTGAGCAGGCGGAAAATGAACGGCGTCTGAAGCGTATGTCGGCCGCGATCACCCTGGTATTAGGGGCGCTGCTGCTGTTGGCCGCGTGGCGCCCACCGGAAATGATTATCTGGCTGAATCTGCTTGCCTTTGGTGGCCTGGAAGCCGTGTTCCTGTGGCCGCTGGTGCTGGGCCTCTACTGGGAGCGGGCCAATGCTGCGGGCGCGCTAAGCGGCATGATTGTCGGCGGCGTGCTTTACGCGGTACTGGCAACCTTCAAGATCCAGTACCTGGGCTTTCACCCGATAGTGCCTTCGTTACTGCTAAGTTTACTGGCGTTTGTGGTTGGGAACCGTTTCGGTCAGCCCATCCCACAGCCCGCTACGATTTCTACTGATAAATAAAGAGTTTTGCCATGCCGTGGATCCAATTAAAACTGAACACAACCGGCGCTAACGCCGAAGAGCTGAGTGATGCGCTGATGGAGGCCGGCTCGGTCTCAATCACCTTCCAGGACACGCATGACACGCCGGTCTTTGAGCCGCTGCCGGGCGAGACGCGCCTGTGGGGTGATACCGACGTTATCGGCCTGTTCGATGCAGAAACCGACATGAAAGAGGTGGTCGCGATTCTGGAAAATCATCCCCTGCTGGGCGCGGGTTTCGTGCATAAAATCGAACAGCTGGAAGACAAAGACTGGGAACGCGAGTGGATGGACAACTTCCACCCAATGCAGTTTGGCAAGCGTCTGTGGATTTGCCCGAGCTGGCGCGACGTGCCGGATTCAAATGCGGTCAACGTGATGCTCGATCCGGGCCTGGCATTCGGGACCGGCACCCACCCGACGACCTCGCTTTGCCTGCAATGGCTGGATGGCCTGGATCTGGAAGGCAAAACCGTAATCGACTTCGGATGCGGATCCGGGATCCTCGCGATTGCGGCGCTGAAGCTGGGCGCGGCGAAAGCCATCGGGATCGATATCGATCCGCAGGCGATCCAGGCCAGCCGCGATAACGCAGAACGCAATGGCGTCTCCGATCGTCTGGAGCTGTATCTGCCTGATGCGCAGCCAGAGGCCATGAAAGCCGACGTGGTTGTCGCAAACATTCTGGCAGGCCCATTACGTGAACTGGCACCGTTAATCAGCGTGCTGCCCGTCGAGGGCGGTCTGCTTGGTCTTTCGGGTATTCTTGCCAGCCAGGCCGACAGCGTTTGCGAAGCCTACGCCGATCTCTTCACGCTCGACCCGGTGGTTGAGAAAGAAGAGTGGTGCCGTATTACCGGACGTAAAAACTAAGCATCTGGCGTGGTCATCTGACCACGCCTTTCTCCCTTCGATAATCCTCACGCCTTTCGCCTGTCTCCGGTAAAATAACCACACAAATCATATGTGTAATTTGTGATTTGAATAATAAAATTCACAGGAAGAATATTATGAAACACGTTTCTGGCAAGGCAGCGCTGCTGGCGCTGAGCATGGTCTCGACTTCCGCTTTTGCATCACACTGGAGCTACGAAGGAGAAGGCGCACCAGAGCACTGGGGCGAACTGGATGAAGCCTACAGGACCTGTCAAAGCGGGATGAACCAGTCTCCCATTGACATTGAGTCTACCGCTAAGGCCCATCTTTCCCCGCTGCAAACCCATTACAGCGAAGGCCCCATTACGCTGACAAACAACGGCCATACCATCCAGGCAAGCGAGAAGGCGGAAACCCGCGATAGCATCACCTTCGATAATCAAACCTGGACCTTACAGCAGTTCCATTTCCACGCCCCAAGTGAAAACACGATACACGGTAAGAAATTCGCCATGGAAATGCACCTGGTGCATAAAAACGCTAACGGCGAACTGGCGGTGGTTGCCGTGATGTTTGATAAAGGGGCGGCCAACGCTGAACTGGAAAAGCTGTGGGGCGTGATGCCCGGCCAGGTTGACCAGAACATCAGCATTAAGCCAAACCTCGATATGAATCAGCTCCTTCCCAAAAATAAAACCTACTGGCGCTTTAGCGGCTCGCTGACTACCCCGCCGTGCTCAGAAGGGGTAACCTGGATTGTCCTTAAGCACCCGCTGACAATCTCTGCGGAGCAGTTAGAAAAATTCACCCACACCATGCATCACGATAATAACCGTCCGGTACAGTCACTTCATGGCCGCGTCGTCGTTGAATAACGCCTGATTTTTACGCTGAAATCATGTTCTAAAATGCGACGCAGATCGCACAGAAGCGGGATAATCTGCTGCTAAAAACAGCAGATTATCCCGATTACGCGATGCATTTATTCAGAAATGATGAGAAGTTACGGGAAATTGTAAGCGTCCATAAAATAACCATTTTAATATAACTTAATGATTTAAATGGTTAATAATTTTCCCCGAAAAGTCTTAGCGGCGGTTCATTGATCTACAACAGTGGATTGTTCAAAGTTTGGCCTTTCATCTCGTGCAAAAAATGCGTAATATACGCCGCCTTGCAGTCACAGTATGGTCATTTCTTAACTCATGCGCATCGGACACCACCAGCTCAGAAATCGCCTGATCGCAGCCCCTATGGCAGGTATTACCGACCGGCCGTTCAGGACGCTGTGCTACGAGATGGGAGCCGGATTAACCGTTTCCGAGATGATGTCGTCTAACCCGCAGGTTTGGGAAAGCGATAAGTCCCGTCTACGGATGGTGCACGTTGATGAGCCAGGTATTCGCACCGTGCAAATTGCCGGAAGCGTGCCTGAAGAGATGGCAGATGCCGCGCGTATTAACGTGGAAAGTGGTGCCCAGATTATTGATATCAATATGGGGTGCCCGGCCAAAAAGGTGAATCGCAAGCTTGCAGGCTCAGCCCTTCTGCAATACCCCGACCAGGTCAAAGCGATCCTGACGGCGGTTGTCAGCGCAGTGGACGTTCCTGTTACGTTAAAGATTCGCACGGGTTGGTCGCCGGAACACCGTAACTGTGTAGAGATTGCCCAACTGGCCGAAGATTGTGGCATTCAGGCTCTGACCATACACGGACGCACTCGCGCCTGCTTGTTCAATGGTTACGCTGAATACGACAGCATTCGGGCAGTTAAGCAGAAAGTTTCCATTCCGATTATCGCGAATGGTGACATTACTGACCCGCTTAAAGCCAGAGCTGTGCTCGACTATACGGGAGCTGATGCTCTGATGATAGGACGTGCAGCTCAGGGAAGACCCTGGATCTTTCGGGAAATCCAGCATTATCTGGACACTGGAGAGCTGCTTGCTCCACTGCCTCTGGCAGAGGTTAAGCGCTTGCTTTGTTCGCACGTTCGGGAATTGCATGACTTTTACGGCCAGGCAAAAGGGTACCGAATTGCGCGTAAACACGTTTCCTGGTATCTCCAGGAGCACGCTCCAAATGACCAGTTTCGGCGCACATTCAACGCCATAGAGGATGCCAGCGTACAGCTGGAGGCGTTGGAGGCATACTTCGAAAATTTTGCGTAATGAAATAAAGAGCTGACAGAACTATGTTCGAACAACGCGTAAATTCTGACGTACTGACCGTTTCTACCGTTAACTCTCAGGATCAGGTAACTCAAAAGCCCCTGCGTGACTCGGTTAAACAGGCACTGAAGAACTATTTTGCTCAACTGAACGGTCAGGATGTTAATGACCTGTATGAGCTGGTACTGGCTGAAGTTGAACAGCCACTGTTGGACATGGTGATGCAATACACCCGCGGTAACCAAACCCGCGCAGCCCTGATGATGGGTATCAACCGTGGTACCCTTCGTAAGAAGCTGAAAAAATACGGCATGAACTAATTTCGATTAGCGAAATGCTTGTTTAAAAAGGCGCTACTCGGCATGGGGAAGCGCCTTTTTTATCACCTGTTTTTCTCGTCCGTCAACGCTTTGTAAACCTTCATCTCCCCCACTTTTAAACGCCCGCGTTTCGTGTATATTTCCACCACCTTACAGGCTCTTTTCGTCCGGAATGACACAATGATTCGTAAATACTGGTGGCTGGTTGTCTTTGCTGTCTCAGTTTTCCTTTTCGATGCGCTGCTGATGCAGTGGATTGAACTGTTAAGTACTGAAACCGACAAGTGCCGTAATATGAATTCCGTCAATCCGCTGAAACTTGTGAACTGTTCCGAACTCGACTAACTGCCTGAAGTCGTTCAAAACCCTGTTATTACCTACTAAAAACAGGGCCTTAAATCCCTTTTAGTCATTATCTGACGATGATAATGTCTCAGCCCTTCTTAACTGCCCTTGTTAAATCTCTCATTACGAGTGAACAACCATGCTGGTTAGCCAATACAACCAAATCCTTGTCGTCATCTCCTTCGTCGTTGCTATCCTGGCCGCCTACACCGCGCTAAATATGGCTGCGCGCGTTGCCGGGAGTCAGGGCGTGGCGTCCCGCGTCTGGCTGGCTGGTGGCGGCATTTCAATGGGTATTGGCATTTGGGCCATGCACTTTATTGGCATGCTGGCGATGGACCTCTCCATGAGCATGAGCTATAGCATCACGCTGACGGTGCTCTCTATGATCATCGCCATCGGCTCGTCGCTCTTTGCCCTGTGGCTCGTCAGCTGCGATCGGCTTCGTTTACGCCGGCTCCTGCCTGGCGCACTGGTCATGGGGACGGGTATCGTCGCCATGCATTACACCGGCATGGCGGCCCTGGAAGTCACGCCCGGCATCGTCTGGGATAAAGTATGGGTGGCGGTTTCCGTGGCGATCGCCCTCGCCGCCTCCATGGTCGCCCTGTGGCTGACGTTTCGTTTGCGTCATGATGCCGCGCAGGTTGCGCTGATGAGGCTGGGTGCCGCCATTACCATGGGGGTCGCCATTGCCGGTATGCATTACGCGGGCATGAAGGCGGCGCAGTTCCCGGCATCGACCATGCTTCACCACCATGGCATTAACGGCAGCTGGCTGGCGGTACTGGTGAGCGTCATTGCGCTCTCCATTTTGGGGATCACCCTGCTGGTCTCGATACTCGATGCACGGCTTCAGGCACGCACGTCTCTGCTGGCCTCCTCCCTGGCGGAAGCCAACCGCGAGCTGGCCCAACTGGCACTTCAGGATACGCTGACCCGCCTGCCAAACCGGCTCCTGTTTGAGGACCGACTCGGCCAGGCCATCAGTAAAGCCGATCGGGAAGGCCGCCATTTCGCGCTCATGTTTATGGACCTCGACGGGTTTAAAACGGTGAATGATGCCTATGGTCATGACGTGGGCGATAAGCTGCTGGTGGCGGTTACACAGCGCCTGCTGCAGCCCCTGAAGGGACAGTACACGCTTGCCCGTATTGGCGGGGATGAGTTTGTGCTTCTCGCCGAGACTGACGGGCCAGACGATGCCGCCTCGTTGGCCAGCGCCCTGGTTCGCGCCATTGATAGCCCGTTCGCCCTGGAGCCTTACGAACTGGTGGTGACGCTCAGCATCGGCATTGCGCTCTATCCTCACGACGGTAAAACAGATCGCGAGCTGATGTTTAACGCCGATGCGGCGATGTATCACACCAAGCATATGGGGCGAAATGGCTATCACTTCTTCCAGCCGTCGATGAACACCCTGGCGCAGACCCATTTGCAGCTGATGAACGACCTGTGGATGGCCGTGGATCGTGCCGAGCTGCGCCTGCTGTATCAGCCAAAATTCCACGCGCCCGCCGGGCCTGTTTTGGGTTTTGAGGCGCTGCTGCGCTGGCAGCACCCCACGCAGGGGTTACTGACGCCGGACCTTTTCCTGCCTCTGGCGGAGAAAACAGGGCTGATCGTTCCGATTGGCAACTGGGTTATCGATGAAGCCTGCCGGCAGCTGCGCCAGTGGCATCTTCAGGGGCATAACGACTGGTCGATGGCGGTGAATCTGTCAACGCTGCAGTTCGAACAGCCTTCGCTGGTGCAGACGGTGCTCGACTGTCTGGCGCGCCATAACGTGCCGCCGGAGATGTTGATCCTTGAAGTGACGGAAACCACCGCGATGAGCGATCCTGATGAAAGCGTGCGGGTGCTGACGGAGCTTACTGACGCGGGCGTGAAGGCGTCGATTGACGATTTTGGTACTGGCTATTCCAGCCTGCTCTATCTCAAAAAGCTCCCGGCCTGCGAGTTGAAAATTGACCGCGCCTTTGTGAAGGAACTGAGTGGAGAGAGCGAAGACGCCACCATCGTCTCGGCCATTGTGGCGCTGGCAAAAACGCTGAATCTGAAAGTGGTGGCGGAAGGTGTTGAAACCGAAGCCCAGCAGGCATTTTTAACGCAACTCGGCTGCAATACGCTGCAGGGTTATCTCCTGGGGAAACCTGTTACCGCACAAGCCGTTGAAGCGCTTTGCCAGAGCGGGACGTTATCACCTTCACATACCTCATCATGACGCCGTATCGTATGCCACTGACGGCACTCGCGTGATGTGCAGCGTCGTCAAAATATTATCCACCAGCGCGGGTGCCTGTTGATAAAGATTGAAACGGGTACTGTTCATTAACCAGTTTTTAATTATTCCGCTAAAGAAACCATGAAAAACGATCAGGACCAGATCAATATTTACCTGCGGAGAGATAACTTTTCTGGCGATACACTTTTCCAGCGTCGCGCGTAGATGCTCATCATTAAAGCCGATACGCCGTCTAATTTCACACTCTGAAATCATATCGTTATTAAATTCACATTTATGATACAGAATTTGTAACAGGGCGCACTGGCGTGGCTCCCGGGCAATATATTGCAGCGCCGCGATAAATTGTTCGCGAAGCATCCTTAAAGGGTCGTCATTTTCCATGAACGGCAGGCGTTCGCGAATAATGTCGCGCAAGGGAAGTTGTTGCTCCCAGATAGCGTTGAATATTTCTGATTTACTGGAAAAATGCCAGTAGATCGCCCCGCGCGTCACCTGCGCGGCGTCCGCAATGTCGGTGAGGGTTGTGTTGGTGACGCCACGCGTGGCGAACTGTTCGATGGCAGCTTCAATCAGCTGTTGTCGGGTTTTCTGTGCATCTTCTTTCTTTTTTCGCGCCATAAACTGCTACTCATTGCTCTCAGGATGAATGCACTACGAGGAAAGTGGGATTGTCGTGTAAACAAAATTATTCCCTATAACGAGAAATAAGTTTGCACAAAAAAAGTCAATGGCATTCATTTATAATTATGGCAAATACATCATCACAATTAAATTCACGTAATTTATGAATGTAGTTTAACTACATCCTCCATTATCTAACTAAATTGCCAGAAGTTTATTCATAAAAGCACCTGGTCAGATTCCGATTTTTAACTCGCACGACCTGGCGTCGCACTTATAAATTAAAAAACATTATCTTTCCTCACTATTATACGCAGCTACATTTTTATTTTTTGCCCCCTACCCTGTTCACCGATTCACGACAAATATCGGTAAACGGGTATTTAAAGGAACCGTAATGACCAATCATTTCAGACTCTTACCTTTATCCGGTTTCATTGTCTGCGCCGCGCTGCTCGCCGGATGTGATGGGCAGGATAATGTACAGCAGCATGCGCAGCCGCCACAGGTTAGCGTTCACATCGTTAAAAGCGCCCCGCTGGCGGTCACCACAGAGTTACCGGGCAGAACGGATGCTTTTCGCGTTGCGGAGGTTCGTCCTCAGGTGAGTGGGATCATTCTGCGTCGTAATTTTACTGAAGGCAGTGATGTCAAAGCGGGCCAGTCTCTTTATCAAATCGACCCTGCCACCTACCAGGCGGCTTACGACAGCGCAAAAGGCGATCTGGTAAAAGCACAGGCGGCAGCGAATATTGCTCATCTGACCGTGAAGCGTTATGTCCCCCTGGTCGGTACGCAGTACGTCAGCAAGCAAGAGTACGATCAGGCAGTGGCAAACGCGCAACAGGCCGATGCCAGCGTCGTGGCGGCAAAAGCCGGTATGGAAAGCGCACGTATCAATCTTGCGTATACCAAAGTCACTTCTCCTATTGACGGCCGTATTGGTAAATCCAGCGTCACCGAAGGCGCGCTCGTCACGAACGGGCAGTCTACTGCGCTTGCGACGGTGCAACAGCTCGACCCGATTTATGTCGACGTTACCCAATCCAGCGGCGAATTTATGCGTCTGAAGCAGACGAGCCTGCAGAAAGGCGAAAATGCCAGCTCGGTTGAACTGATCATGGAAAATGGTCAACCCTATCCGCTGAAAGGCACGCTTCAGTTCTCCGATGTCACCGTCGATGAAAGCACCGGATCTATCACCCTGCGAGCGCTGTTCCCGAACCCGCAGCACATGCTTTTACCCGGCATGTTTGTGCGCGCCCGCATAGATGAAGGTACGCAACCGAATGCCATTCTGGTTCCGCAGCAGGGCGTTACCCGTACGCCACGCGGCGATGCAACCGTGCTGGTCGTGAACGACAAAAATCAGGTTGAAACACGTACGATCGTTGCGCCACAGGCCATTGGCGATCGCTGGCTGGTAACGAAAGGGCTGAAAAATGGGGAGCGCGTGATCGTTAGCGGCCTGCAGAAAGTCCGTCCTGGCGTCACCGTTGTGGCAACGCCTGATACCGCCGCTACTCCTGCCAGTTAAGGGAAGACTTCATGGCTAATTTCTTTATTCAGCGGCCAGTTTTCGCCTGGGTGCTCGCCATTATTTTGATGATTGCGGGCGGCCTCGCCATTTTAAAACTGCCCGTCGCACAATATCCAACCATTGCTCCCCCTGCGGTCGCCGTCACGGCGACGTACCCGGGTGCGGATGCGCAGACGGTTCAGGATACCGTCACCCAGGTTATCGAGCAGAACATGAACGGCATCGATAACCTGATGTACATGTCGTCCACCAGCGATTCCGCAGGTAATGTGACCATTACCCTGACGTTCCAGTCGGGGACCGACCCTGACATTGCTCAGGTTCAGGTTCAAAACAAACTTCAGCTGGCGATGCCGCTGCTCCCACAAGAAGTACAGCAGCAAGGGATCGGCGTAGAAAAATCCAGCAGTAGCTTCCTGCTGGTGGCGGGATTTGTTTCTGATAATAAAAGTCTGAGCCAGGATGATATCTCTGACTATGTCGCCTCGAACGTGAAAGATGCGATTAGCCGGACCTCAGGGGTTGGCGATGTTCAGTTGTTTGGTGCGCAGTACGCGATGCGTATCTGGCTCGACAGTAACGCCATGAACAAATACCAGCTTACCCCTCTGGATGTGATTAACCAGTTAAAGACGCAGAACAACCAGATTGCAGCGGGTCAGTTAGGCGGTACACCGTCTATACCCGGACAGCAGTTAAACGCCTCAATTATTGCTCAAACGCGTTTGAAATCGCCGGAAGAGTTTGGTCGGGTCACGCTGAAGGTCAACCCGGATGGCTCAATGGTGCATCTGAAGGATGTTGCCCGAATTGAGCTGGGCGGCGAAAACTACAACATGGTCACCAAGATTAATGGCCAGGCGGCAACCGGCCTTGGGATCAAACTGGCTACCGGTGCAAACGCGCTGGATACAGCTGCCGCCATTAAGAGCAAGCTGGCGCAGCTGCAACCCTTCTTTCCGCAGGGCCTGAGAGTCGTTTATCCGTACGACACCACACCTTTCGTGAAGATCTCTATTCACGAAGTGGTGAAAACGCTGTTTGAAGCGATCATTCTCGTTTTCCTGGTGATGTATCTGTTCCTGCAAAATCTGCGGGCAACGCTGATCCCGACAATTGCCGTGCCGGTCGTGCTGCTTGGCACCTTCGCCATCCTGGCGGCGTTTGGTTTCTCCATAAACACCCTGACGATGTTTGGGATGGTGCTGGCGATAGGCTTGCTGGTGGATGATGCCATCGTGGTCGTCGAGAACGTCGAGCGCGTCATGGTTGAAGACAAACTGCCGCCCAAAGAGGCGACGCAGAAGTCGATGGAACAGATCCAGGGCGCACTGGTCGGCATCGCCATGGTTCTTTCGGCGGTCTTTATTCCGATGGCCTTCTTTGGCGGCTCGACCGGCGCCATCTACCGCCAGTTCTCACTGACTATCGTCTCTGCCATGGCGCTCTCGGTGCTGGTTGCGCTGATTTTAACGCCTGCGCTGTGCGCCACACTGCTTAAACCCGTTTCCGGCGATCACCACGAGAAGAAAGGGGGGTTCTTTGGCTGGTTTAACGCGCTGTTTGACAGGAGCGTGGATCATTACAGTAACAGCGTGAGCGGGATCTTACGCAAAACCGGGCGTTATCTGCTGGTCTATCTCATTATCGTCGGCGGCATGGCGGTGCTGTTCCTGCGCCTGCCGACCTCCTTCCTGCCCGAAGAGGATCAGGGGGTGTTCATGACGATGGTGCAGCTGCCAGCCGGTGCTACGCAGATGCGCACCCAGAAGGTGCTGGATCAGGTTCAGGATTACTATCTGACGAAAGAGAAAGCGAACGTTGAATCTGTCTTCACGGTAAACGGGTTCAGCTTTAGCGGCCAGGGCCAAAACTCAGGCATCGCGTTTGTCAGTCTCAAGCCCTGGGAAGAACGTCCGGGTAAGGAAAATGGCGTAGGTGCAATTGTGAGCCGCGCAACGAAAGCCTTCAGCCAAATCAAAGATGGCCTGGTCTTCCCGTTCAACCTACCCGCTATTATTGAGCTGGGTACCGCGACTGGCTTCGACTTTGAGTTGATAGATCAGGCAAACCTGGGACATACGCAGCTTACGCAGGCACGTAATCAGCTGCTTGGTATGGTAAGAGAGCATCCTGATCTGCTGGTTCGCGTGCGTCCTAACGGACTGGAAGATACGCCTCAGTTCAAGCTGGATGTCGATCAGGAGAAAGCCCAGGCCTTAGGCGTAAGCGTTTCTGATGTTAACCAGACCGTCTCAACGGCGTTGGGTGGCACCTATGTAAACGACTTTATCGACCATGGACGCGTGAAAAAAGTGTACGTTCAGGCCGATGCCCGTTTCCGTATGTTGCCTGGCGACATTAACAACCTGTATGTCCGTAGCGCGAACGGTGAAATGGTCCCCTTCTCGGCCTTTAGCAGCTCGCACTGGGTGTACGGTTCGCCACGTCTGGAGCGCTTCAATGGGATGCCATCAATGGAGATCCTTGGTGAGTCCGCACCGGGAAAAAGTACCGGTGAAGCAATGGCATTAATGGAAAGCCTGGCCTCAAAACTGCCTGCTGGCATCGGCTATGACTGGACGGGGATGTCTTACCAGGAACGACTTTCCGGTAACCAGGCGCCGGCGTTATACGCCATTTCACTGATTGTGGTGTTCTTATGCCTGGCCGCTCTTTATGAAAGCTGGTCTATTCCGTTCTCGGTCATGCTGGTTGTGCCGTTAGGCGTCATCGGTGCGCTTCTTGCCGCATCGCTGCGCGGGCTGAACAACGATGTTTACTTCCAGGTGGGCCTGCTCACAACCATCGGTTTGGCGGCCAAGAACGCCATTTTGATCGTTGAATTTGCTAAAGATCTCATGGATAAAGAGGGTAAAGGCATTATCGAAGCGACGCTTGAGGCCTCGCGAATGCGCTTGCGCCCTATCCTGATGACGTCTCTGGCATTTATTCTCGGCGTCATGCCGCTGGTCATTAGCAGTGGTGCAGGCAGCGGTGCGCAAAACGCCGTCGGCACGGGCGTAATGGGAGGGATGCTTTCAGCGACCCTGCTGGCCATCTTCTTCGTGCCCGTCTTCTTTGTGGTGGTGCGGCGACGTTTCACGAAACATAAAGATTAATGAATGACTGAAAAGGCACCTCTGGTGCCTTTTTTAATTCCCGCGAAAATAACGTTCCATGTGCTCCACACTTTCTCCATTAATTACTTTTAACGTCCGTTTTTCTCCATGATTTTTACAAACCACATAATTTGAGATTATTCCCCATGCGGGATGGGCTTATAGCAGTGGTAAAATAGGTGCTAATTCGTTAATTGCCGCTCTGGCTTTAAAGCGAATGTGAGAAAACACTGAGGTAACATCATGAAAAGATTCATTTCCGTTGCACTTCTCGCTGCGCTGCTTGCCGGTTGCGCACACGATTCTCCATGTGTACCGGTATACGACGATCAGGGCCGACTGGTTCATACCAATACCTGCATGAAAGGCACCACCCAGGATAACTGGGAAACTGCAGGTGCCATTGCCGGTGGCGCTGCCGCTATCGCAGGTCTGACGCTGGGCATCGTCGCCCTGACCAAATAAAAACGTCTTTGAAAGCGCGGCTCAGTCCGCGCTTTTGCTTCCCTTCTTCCTGAACGTAAAAAGGTTAATGTTAAATTCAGGGAAAACCGTCATTCAAAAACCCGTCACATCTTTTTTTGTATCGTCTATTTAATTTCATTTTTCTTCGTGATTATTTTCACATATTAATTACATTCAATACCCTGCCAATATTCACGTCAGAAACTATCTTTCGTTTAAACATGCGCTTAAATAAACTTTTGCTCCAATTTGTGGCGCAGGTTGGAATTTCGCACCATTCCAGAGCATTCGATTTATTTAACCCTGTCTACACTCAGCATTGTGCGCCCTGTTCTCGTTTATTTTATCGGGCGTAAACCTGGCATTACGTTTGCTTTATAAACGTCGGCCACATCCACAGACAGGTCAAAGCGTTTCAAAACGCCTTTATAACGATAATTTCGCCACACAGGATGCATTATGAAAAAGACGATGATAGCCAGCCTGGCCGCAGCGGGCGTGTTGTTTGCTGTTGCCAGCCAGGCCCATGCGGGTACGACGCTGGATGCCGTTAAAAAGAAAGGTTTTGTACAATGTGGGATCAGCGACGGTTTGCCTGGCTTCTCTTATGCCGATGCAAACGGCAAATTTACCGGCATCGACGTTGATGTCTGCCGTGGCGTTGCCGCTGCGGTTTTCGGTGATGACAGTAAAGTGAAATATACCCCGCTTACGGCAAAAGAACGTTTCACGGCGTTGCAGTCAGGCGAAGTGGATATGCTGTCGCGTAATACCACCTGGACATCTTCACGTGATGCCGGTATGGGCATGTCATTCACCGGCGTAACCTATTACGACGGTATCGGGTTTCTCACCCACAATAAAGCTGGCCTGAAAAGTGCCAAAGAGTTGGACGGCGCAACTGTGTGTATCCAGGCGGGAACGGACACTGAGCTTAACGTCGCAGATTACTTCAAAGCAAATAGCATGAAGTACACCCCGGTCACCTTTGACCGCTCAGATGAGTCAGCGAAAGCGCTGGAATCAGGACGTTGCGATACGCTGGCGTCGGACCAGTCGCAGCTGTATGCCCTGCGAATTAAGCTGAGTAATCCGGCTGAATGGATTGTCCTTCCTGAGGTTATTTCTAAAGAACCTCTCGGCCCCGTCGTTCGCCGTGGTGATGAAGACTGGTTCTCCATCGTGCGCTGGACGCTGTTCGCCATGTTGAATGCAGAGGAGATGGGCATCACCTCGAAAAACGTCGATGAGAAAGTTGCAAATCCATCGACACCGGATATGTCACACCTGCTGGGTAAAGAGGGTGATTTCGGCAAAGACCTGAAGCTTGATAACAAATGGGCTTACCACATCGTTAAACAGGTCGGGAATTATGGCGAAATTTTCGAGCGCAACGTGGGTTCTGAAAGTCCGCTGAAGATAAAACGCGGCCAGAACAATCTCTGGAACAACGGCGGCATTCAGTACGCCCCACCTGTACGTTAAGCATCGGCTGTAACGGGCACTGCGCACGCGGTGCCCACTCCGGAGACATGGTTACCGAGGTTTGTTTATGCCCCATCGCCGCTCTGCCATAAAAGGATCGCTATCCTTTTCTCATCCCGCGGTCCGCGCCTGGCTATTCCAGATTATTGCTGTTATCGCGGTTATCGTCATCGCCGCTTATTTGATTCATAACACCGTGACCAATCTGAATAATCGCGGTATTACATCCGGCTTTGCATTCCTGGATCGCAGCGCGGGTTTTGGAATTGTTCAGCATCTTATCGATTACCAGGAAGGTGATACCTACGGGCGCGTGTTTGTGGTTGGTCTGCTGAATACGCTACTGGTCTCGGCTCTGTGCATCGTTTTCGCCTCACTGCTTGGGTTCTTCATTGGCCTGGCGCGGCTTTCCGATAACTGGCTGTTGAGGAAACTGTCGACCTTTTACATTGAGACGTTCCGCAATATCCCGCCCTTGTTGCAGATCTTTTTCTGGTATTTCGCTGTCCTGCGCAACCTCCCGGGGCCGCGCCAGGCCGTAGACGCTTTCGACCTGCTTTTTCTCAGCAACCGGGGGCTCTACATTCCTTCTCCTCAGGTCGCTGAGGGGATATACGCCTTTGTTATCGCTATTGCACTTGCGCTTGTCATCTCTGGCGGGCTGTTTCGCTATAACCGGAAACACCAGGTTAAAACCGGACAACTTCGTAAGACATGGCCGTTCGCGCTAGCGTTGATTGTTGTCCTGCCATGGGCTGCCCGGAGTCTGTTTGGCGCCGCGCTGCACTGGAATGTCCCCCACCTGCGCGGGTTTAATTTCCAGGGTGGCATGGTTTTAATCCCGGAGTTGGCCGCCCTGACGCTGGCACTGTCTATTTATACCTCAGCGTTTATTGCGGAGATCATTCGAGCAGGGATCCAGGCCGTACCCTATGGACAACACGAGGCCGCACGTTCTCTGGGCTTGCCAAATACGGTGACGCTGCGTCAGGTCATTATTCCTCAGGCTCTACGGGTCATCATTCCGCCACTGACCAGTCAGTATCTGAATATTGTGAAAAACTCGTCGCTGGCGGCCGCGATTGGCTATCCGGATATGGTGTCGCTGTTCGCCGGAACCGTGCTTAATCAGACCGGCCAGGCGATTGAAACCATCGCCATCACCATGTCCGTCTACCTGATCATCAGCCTGATCATTTCGTTGTTGATGAACCTCTACAACCGCCGCATCGCGCTGGTTGAGCGCTAAGGAACGATGATGAGTAAAGCGATACTGTCTCGCTCTTCACGCCCATCCCTCTCTCCGGGCGGGCGCTATGTAACCTGGGCACGTAAGAATCTGTTTTCCAGCTGGGGTAACTCGCTTCTGACGGTGGTTTGCCTGTGGCTGATGTGGGAATTACTTCCTCCGCTGCTGAACTGGGCCTTATTACAGGCAAACTGGACGGGCACGACTCGCGAAGACTGTACTAAAGCGGGAGCATGCTGGGTATTTATTCACCAGCGATTTGGCCAGTTCATGTATGGGTTATACCCTCATGAACAGCGCTGGCGGATCAATCTGGCGCTGGCGATCGGGTTGCTCTCCATCGCCGTTATGTTCTGGAAAAAAGTCCCTCACCGTGGACGCTATATCGCCTGCTGGGCGGTTGTGTATCCCCTTGTCGTATGGGTGCTGCTGTACGGTGGTTTTCTGGGGCTGGAACGCGTCGAAACCCGCCAGTGGGGCGGCCTGACGCTGACGTTGATCATTGCTTCCGTTGGGATTGCCGGCGCGTTGCCGTGGGGGATTTTGCTCGCACTGGGACGGCGCTCCACCATGCCGGTGGTGCGCGTGCTCTCCGTTATTTTTATTGAATTCTGGCGCGGCGTGCCGCTCATCACCGTTCTGTTTATGTCATCAGTCATGCTGCCGCTGTTTATGGCGGAGGGCACCACCATAGACAAGCTGATCCGTGCCCTGGTCGGGGTCATTCTCTTCCAGTCCGCCTATGTGGCTGAAGTGGTTCGTGGCGGGCTTCAGGCGCTGCCTAAAGGACAGTACGAAGCCGCAGAATCCCTGGCGCTGGGTTACTGGAAAACGCAGGGGCTGGTGATCCTCCCCCAGGCGCTCAAGCTGGTTATTCCCGGGTTGGTCAACACGATCATCGCCCTTTTTAAAGATACCAGCCTGGTGATCATCATCGGGTTGTTCGATCTCTTTAGCAGCGTGCAGCAAGCCACCGTTGATCCCGCCTGGCTCGGGATGTCCACGGAAGGGTATGTCTTTGCCGCGCTGATCTACTGGATCTTCTGTTTTAGCATGTCGCGCTATAGCCAACATCTGGAAAAGCGCTTTAACACCGGGCGTACACCGCACTGAGGAAATGATGAGCCAAATAACGATGACCCCCGCCGACGCGATGATTACGCTGGAAAACGTCAATAAATGGTACGGGCAGTTTCACGTGTTAAAAGACATTAACCTGAAGGTAAAACAGGGGGAAAGGATCGTCCTGTGCGGTCCTTCTGGATCGGGAAAATCAACGACAATCCGTTGTATTAACCATCTTGAAGAGCATCAGCAGGGGCGGATTGTGGTGGATGGTATTGAGCTGAATGAAGATATCCGCAATATCGAACGCGTTCGCCAGGAAGTGGGGATGGTGTTTCAGCACTTTAATCTGTTCCCGCACCTGACCGTTTTGCAGAACTGCACGCTGGCACCTATTTGGGTTCAAAAGATGCCGAAAAAAGAGGCTGAAGCGCTGGCGATGCACTACCTGGAACGCGTGCGCATTGCAGAACATGCTCATAAATTCCCGGGACAGATCTCCGGTGGTCAGCAGCAACGTGTCGCTATCGCGCGGTCGCTGTGCATGAAGCCGAAAATCATGCTGTTTGATGAGCCAACGTCCGCTCTCGATCCGGAAATGGTCAAGGAGGTGCTGGATACCATGATCGGGCTGGCGCAATCGGGGATGACCATGCTGTGCGTGACGCATGAGATGGGATTTGCGAGAACCGTAGCTAACAGGGTGATCTTTATGGATCGCGGTGAAATTGTTGAGCAGGCTCCGCCAGATGAGTTCTTTGCTCATCCTAAGTCAGAGCGTACACGGGCGTTTTTATCTCAGGTGATCCATTAAGCGTTTTGTGCCCGGAAGCGCTACGCTTACCGGGCCTGCAGATTCATACGGCCCAAAACGCAAAAAGGCCATCCTTCCGGATGGCCTCTTCACTTATTTGATGTCTGGCAGTTCCCTACTCTCACATGGGGAGACCCCACACTACCATCGGCGCTACGGCGTTTCACTTCTGAGTTCGGCATGGGGTCAGGTGGGACCACCGCGCTAAAGCCGCCAGACAAAT
>Ga0209795_10000935_pt1 | contig 19630 bp, 20 predicted proteins | sample AgamicOrMarz_FD_187166 | JGI IMG/M metagenome (GOLD analysis project Ga0209795, IMG submission 187166) | Agave microbial communities from Guanajuato, Mexico - Or.Ma.rz (SPAdes) (version 2) | ecosystem: Host-associated > Plants > Phyllosphere > Phylloplane/Leaf | place: Guanajuato, Mexico...
GGTTTCGCTCCACGCTTCCTCCCCACGCTCGGTCGCCCTCACGCAGTTGCGCTTCACTTCGTTCGCTGTGGTCAACTCACGATGGGACTTGCACCCACAAGATTGCGCCCATGCTGGGCGCACAAAGCAAAACGCCACGCAAGCCAGGCGTGGCGTTTTCGTTTGCGGCGCCCGTAGCGAGCGCCGCCGCAAAAGCAAAACCGCTTACTGCCCCGCGATCGTCATCCGCTCGATCAGCACCGAGCCGGTCTGCTTGGTGCCTCGCGTGATGGTATCCGCGCCGATCGCGACGATATGGCGGAACATCTCCTGCAGCGTGCTCGCGACGGTGATCTCCTCGACCGGATACTGGATCTTGCCGTTCTCGACCCAGAAGCCCGACGCGCCGCGCGAATAGTCGCCCGTCACATAGTTCACGCCCTGCCCCATCAGTTCAGTCAGCAAAAGGCCGGTGCCGAGCTTGCGCAGCATCTCCTCGAAGTCGTCCTCGGGACGCGTGCTCGAACTCTGCAGCGACAGGTTGTGCGAGCCGCCGGCGTTGCCGGTGGTCTGCATGCCGAGCTTGCGCGCGGAGTAAGTGGACAGGAAATAGCCTTCGACGACGCCGTCCTTCACGACCGAGCGCTGCCGCGTGCGCACGCCTTCCTCGTCGAACGGCGCGCTGCCCATCGCGCGCGGCACATGCGGATCTTCGACGATCTGCACATGCGGCGCGAACACCGGCTTGCCGAGACTGTCGACGAGAAACGTCGTCTTGCGGTACAGCGCGCCGCCGCTCGTCGCCTGCACGAACGCGCCGAGCAGACCGGCGGCGAGCGGCGCCTCGAACAGCACCGGCACCTTGCGCGTATCCAGGCCGCGCGCGCCGATGCGCGCGAGCGCCCGCTGCGCCGCGTAACGGCCGACCGCTTCCGGATCGGCAAGCTGTTCGGCGCTGCGCGTGGACGTGTACCAGTCGTCGCGCTGCATGTTGCGGCCGCTGCCGGCAATCGGCGCGCACGCAATGTAATGCCGCGAGTACGGATAGCCCGCAAGAAAGCCGCGCGACGTGGCGAGCACGAACTGCGAGTGCTGCGCCGACACGCTCGCGCCTTCCGAGTTCTTGATCTGCGGATCGGTCGCGAACGCGGCGTCTTCCGCGCGACGGGCGATTTCCACGGCTTCGTCGGCGGACAGATTCCACGGGTGATAGAGATCGAGATCGCGCGGCTCCGTTTCGAGCAGCTCGGCTTCGGCGAGGCCCGCGCAATCGTCTTCGGCCGTGAAGCGCGCGATGTTGTACGCCGCCGCAACCGTGTCCTTCAGCGCTTGCGACGAAAAATCGGAAGTGCTCGCGTTGCCGCGCTTGTTGCCGATGAACACCGTCACGCCGACCATCTTGTCGCGGTTGTGCTCGATCGTTTCGACTTCGCCGCGCCGCACGGAGACGGACAGGCCGTCGCCTTCGGAAATTTCGGTCGCCGCGTCGGTGCCGCCGAGCGACTTCGCGTGACGAAGGATGTCCGAGGCGATTTCCTTCAGTTCATCCTGGGTATGCGGAAAAAAGCGCTGCTTGACGTCCATGTCTGCTGCCATTGTCGTTGCCGTCCTTTTGGGGCCGAGCGGCCCGGGTGTTCGCCCATGCGTGTTCGCGTGCCGCGCGATTGCTTGCGCCTAATCTGCGCATGACGGGCGCATGAGCATCGTTGAAGCATCCCGCGATCATAGCAAGCTAAGCGCTCGCGCACCTGGCATTCGCAGCGCGGTTTTTCGCAGCGCGCGCGCCGCTCTATACGGCGCGGCGGCGGGTTTGCAAGGCCCGGCACGCTACAATATCCGCATGACACGCAAAACCCGCATTCAACCCATCGAATCCGCCGAGCCGGAAGTCGACGAGAACGGCTACGACCGTCCGAGCAAGTCCCAGTTGAAGCGCGAAATGCACGCGCTGCAGGAACTGGGCGAGGCGCTGATCGCGCTGCCGAAAGACGCGCTCAAGCGCATGCCGATGCCCGAAAAGCTCGACGACGCCGTGCGCGAGGCGCGCCGCATCACCGACCACGAAGGCAAGCGCCGTCAGCTTCAGTACGTCGGCCGCGTGATGCGCTCGCTGCTCGACGACGAAACCGCCGCGCTGCGCACCGCGCTCGACACCTATAACGGCGTCAACAAGGCGGAAACGGCCAAGCTGCACTGGATCGAGCGCACCCGCGACAAGCTGCTCGCCGACGACGCCGCGCTGACCGAATTCATCCGCCAGCATCCGAACGCGGATCCGCAGCAAGGCCGCACGCTGATTCGCAATGCGCGCAAAGAGGCGCAGCAGAACAAGCCGCCGCGCTATTTCCGCGAGCTGTTCCAGTGGATCAAGAACGCGGACGGCCCCGCCGCCGCGACCGATGCCGCAGACGCAGACGCTGACGCCGAGGAAGACGACGATGACGACCGCGACGCCTGACTCGCCAGGCAATCACAAGCTCGTGCGCAATCATCCCGACGAGATCCTGATTGGCCTAGTGTCGATCAGCGACCGCGCGTCCACCGGCGTGTACGAGGACAAGGGCATCCCGGCGCTGCAGGAATGGCTCGGCGCGGCCTTGAGTTCGCCGTGGCAGGTCGTCACGCGCCTGATCCAGGACGACGCGCCGACCATCTCCGCCACGCTCGCGGAGCTCGTCGATGAAGTCGGCTGCGACCTCGTGCTGACCACCGGCGGCACCGGCCCGTCGCGGCGCGACGTGACGCCCGAGGCGACGCTTGCCGTCGCTACCAAGGAAATGCCGGGATTCGGCGAGCAGATGCGGCAGATCAGCCTGAATTTCGTGCCGACCGCGATCCTGTCGCGCCAGGTCGCGGTGATCCGCGAAACGGCGGACCACGCGGCGCTGATCGTCAATCTGCCGGGCCAGCCGAAGTCGATCAAGGAAACGCTGGAAGGCTTGCGCGATGCAGAAGGCGCGGTGAAGGTGCCGGGCATTTTCGCCGCGGTGCCGTACTGCATCGACCTGATCGGCGGGCCGTATGTCGAGACCAACGCCGAGGTCGTGAAAGCGTTCCGGCCGAAGAACGCGGTGCGCGCGCCGGGGCCGGCCTGACTTATTTCGCGCTCGCTCGCCGGTTATTCGGCGTTCATCGAGGCGTCGGGCGCCGGCGGAATGAGGAAGTGTTCGCGGTAGTACTTCAGTTCGTCGATCGACTCGTGGATGTCGGCCAGCGCCGTGTGCATCGCGCGCTTCTGGAAACCCTTGTAGATCGCGGGCTGCCAGCGGCGGCAGAGTTCCTTCAGCGTGCTCACGTCCAGATTGCGGTAGTGGAAGAACGTCTCGAGCTCGGGCATCCAGCGCGCCATGAAGCGGCGGTCCTGGCAGATCGAGTTGCCGCACATCGGCGATTTGCCGGGCGGCACGTACTGCGCGAGAAACGCGCGGATCTGTTCGGTGGCCTCGATCTCGCTGACGGTGGACGCCTTCACACGGTCGATCAACCCGGAACGCCCATGCGTGTTCTGATTCCACTGGTCCATTTTTGCGAGCGTCTCGTCGCTCTGATGGATCGCGAGAACCGGACCTTCGGCCATTCTGTCCAGCGTCGAATTCGTGACCACTACGGCGATTTCGATGATGCGGTCGGAGTCCGGATCGAGCCCGGTCATTTCCATGTCCAGCCAGACGAGGTTCATGTCGCTGCGCACGAGCGGCACTGGTGCAGCGGATTGGAGGATGTCAGTCATGAAGGCAACCTTGACGGCCCGGCCGCGAGCTTGGTGAAAGCCCGGACGCCGCGGCGATCGTTCGTGTGAAATGGTTATGGATGGTTTAAGCCGGCCCCCGCTGCGACGCGGGAAGAAACATATAATTCTCGCATAGATACCACGGAATCCACGGATGCCTACCCTGTACTTCACCGTCCTGTTCGTCGTCGCCGTCGTGGCGATGGTCGGCACCAAGCTGTGGCTCGCGTCGCGGCAAATCCGCTTCGTCGCGCGCCATCGCGAGCAGGTGCCGAGCCAGTTTGCCGGCACCATCGCGCTCACCGCGCACCAGCGCGCCGCCGACTACACCGTCGAGCGCACGCGTCTCACGATGATCGAGATCGTCGTCGGCGCGGCGGTGCTGATCGGCCTCACGCTGCTCGGCGGCGTGCAGGCGCTCGATCTGGCGATCACCGACTGGCTCGGCCGCGGCTATATCGGCCAGATTGCACTCGTCGCGGCAGTGATCGCGATCACCAGCGCGATCGATCTGCCATTCGACTACTACCGTCAGTTCGTGATCGAGCAACGCTTCGGCTTTAACCGGATGAGCAAGCGGATTTTCGTCGTCGACCGTTTGAAGGGCGTGCTGCTCGGCGCCGCGTTCGGCCTGCCGCTGCTCTTTGTCGTGCTGTGGCTGATGAACCAGGCGGGCAGCTTCTGGTGGCTGTGGACGTGGATCGTCTGGGTCGTCTTTCAGATGCTCGTGCTGGTGCTGTATCCGTCGTTTATCGCGCCGCTTTTCAACAAGTTCGAGCCGCTCAAGGACGAAGCGCTGAAAAGCCGCATCGAAGCGCTGATGAAGCGTTGCGGCTTCGCAGCCAAGGGCCTCTTCGTGATGGACGGCAGCCGCCGTTCCGCGCACGGCAATGCGTACTTCACGGGCTTCGGCGCGGCCAAGCGCATCGTGTTTTTCGACACGCTGCTCGCGCGCCTGTCGGGCAGCGAGATCGAGGCCGTGCTCGCGCACGAGCTCGGCCATTTCAAGCGTCGTCACGTGATCAAGCGGATGCTCGTCACGTTCGCGATCAGCCTCGCGATGCTCGCGCTGCTCGGCTGGCTCACGCAGCAGGTCTGGTTCTATGAAGGACTGGGCGTGAGGCCGTCGCTCATCGGCGGCAATAGCGGTCTTGCGCTCGTGCTGTTCTTCCTCGCGCTGCCAGTGTTCGTATTCTTCGTCACGCCGCTTGGCAGCCTGACTTCGCGCAAACACGAGTTCGAGGCCGACGCGTTCGCCGCCACGCAAACGGACGCGCAAGACCTCGTCAACGCGCTCGTCAAGCTGTACGAAGACAATGCGTCCACGTTGACGCCCGATCCGCTCTACACCGCGTTCTATTACTCGCATCCGCCGGCGTCGCAGCGGATCGACCGACTGTTGCGGCACGCATGAGCGGCCGCTCTCCGAAAGCGCCGCGCGCAACGTCCAGCACGCGCGTAGGCGGCCTCGTGGTGGCCGCGCATGGCCGCCACTATCTGGTCGCGCCCGAAGACGGCGGCGCGCTGCTGCAATGCTTCCCGCGCGGCAAGCGCAGCGAGGTCGCGGTTGGCGATCGCGTGATTTACGAGCCGACGTCCGCGGACCAGGGCGTGATCGTCGAAATCGGCCAGCGGCGCAATCTGCTGTATCGCTCGGATCAGTACAAGTCGAAGCTCTTCGCCGCGAACCTCGACCAGTTGCTGATCGTGCTCGCGACCGAACCGCACTTCAGCGAAGACCTGCTCGGGCGCGCGCTCGTCGCCGCCGAGGCCAACGAGCTCAAGCCGCTGATCGTGCTGAACAAGATCGACGTGACCGATTCGCTCGACGGCGCCCGGAAGCGGCTCGAGCCCTATCGCGCACTCGGCTATACGGTCCTGGAAGTGTCGATCAAGACGCAACCCGACGACGCCCGCGCGACGTTGATCGACCATTTGCACGGCCACTCGACGCTCTTGCTCGGCCAGTCTGGGATGGGTAAGTCGACGCTCGTGAACCTGCTGATTCCAAACGCCGAAGTCGCGACGCGCGAGATTTCGACTGCGTTGAATAGCGGGCGTCATACGACGACGTTCACGCGGCTTTATCCGCTGCCGGGCGCGCTGCCGGGTAATGGAGGGAACGGCGGGAACGGTGCGCTGATCGACTCGCCTGGCTTCCAGGAATTCGGCCTGCATCATTTGACCGAGGGCCGGCTCGAGCGCGCGTTTCCGGAGTTCCGGCCTCTCTTGCCTAACTGCCGCTTCTACAATTGTCATCACTTGCACGAGCCGGGCTGCGCGATCCTCGAAGCAGTCGCGGACGGCCGCATCCGGCGCGAACGGCATGCGCTGTACGCGCAACTCGTGCATGAAGCCAGCCAGATCGTGCGCTGACATGAAGCTGATGCGCGCGCCGAATCTCATCATCGGACAGCATTGGATCAATGTGCTGGCGGCGGCCGGCATCGCGTGCGAGTTGCACAACCGCTACCTGAACGGCGCGCTCGGCGACATTCCCGCGGATCAGTGCGCGCCCGAGTTGTGGCTCGTGGACGATCGCGACGAGGCCGTGGCGCGACGTCTGATCGATGCGGCGTCGCGAGGTCCGGCCGCAGGTGCGCCCGGCTGGCAATGCCGGCAATGCGGCGAAAAGCTCGAAGCGCAGTTCACCGTGTGCTGGCAGTGCGGGACGGCGCGCGATCCTTTGGACGGGTGAACGGGTCTGGCGCGGGCTGCGAGATCGAGGTCGAAAAAAAACGGGCAATCGCCCGTTTTTTTACGCACATCACTTGTTTTGCTTCAAGCCAGCCACACGGCGATGGTGAGCATCAGCAACAGAATCATCCACAGCACGACCGCGCGCCAGACGAGTCCGACCGCCGATTGCAACGTGCGCGGCGTGCAGTCGTCACCGACCTGCATCGGACCGCCGTCGCCGGTAGCGAGTGCATCAAGACTCGACGGCTCGGCAAGCGGCCCGCTCAGACGCGCGCCGAGGGCACCGCTACCCGCCGCGAGCAGCACGCCGTCGTTCGCATCCGGCCACTGGCGCGCATGGTTGCGCCACGCGTAAATCGCATCTTCGAAATTGCCGACAATGGCAAAGCCGAGCGACGTGAGCCGCGCCGGAATCCAGTCGATCACGAAGAACGCGCGCTGCGCGAAGCTCGAAAACGCGACGGTACGATCGTCCACCGGCCGCGCCCACGTGCGCGACAGATACTCGGCGATCCGATACAGCACAGCGCCGGCCGGCCCAACGGGAATCAGAAACCAGAAGAACACGCCGAAAACATGGCGATGCGACGCGACCACCGCGTGAATCAGCGTATGACGCACGATCTCGCTGACCGGCATGTCGAGCGTGTCGAGGCCGGTCCATTCGTTGAGAATTTCGCGCGCGCGCGGCACGTCGTCGTTATTGAGCGCGAGATGGATGTCGGTAAAGTAATGGCTGAACTGGCGAAAGCCGAGCGTGAAGTACAGCACCGCGACATTCCACAGAAACGCCAGCACGAAGTGAATGTTGTACAGAACGTAGTAGACGAGCGCGACGGCCAGCGTCCACGGCACCACGACGACGAGCCATGCAAGCAGACCATGCTTGGGCTTGCCCGCATCGAATCCGTGCGCCGCCGACTCCGCATGGTATTGAAGCAGCGCGGATACCGGATTGTTCGGCGACAGTGCGCGCACCTGTTCAATGATCAGAGCCAGCAATACGGAAAAAAAAGTCATGCGATGCGCCGTGCTTTTCGAGTTTTACGATTGGTTCATAACGATAGCACAGGGTCGGATGGCACTGAGCGGGACGTTGCCAAACACCCAACGTCCACACATAAGAACACCCGTCAAGCCGCCAGAAAGCGATAGAAATTGCGCAGCATCGCCGCTGTCGCGCCCCAGATGAAGTAGTGGCTACCCGTTCCGCCGACACCCTGTTCGGCTGCTTCGAGCGATACGCCGCGCGGGTACGGCATCGCGAAGAAGCGGCGCTCGCCGCCTTCGTAGCGGAAGACGCGTTCTTCGTGATGCGCCGGGTTCATCAGAAACGGGAGCGGCACTTCGAAGACCTCCGCGACCTCAAGCGCGTCCGCTTTCAACGCGAACGGCGGGTGCACGAGGCCAATCACGGGCGTGACGCGAAAACCGGTGCCCGTCAGATAGTCGGGCAACGCGCCGAGCACTTCGACGCGCGAAGGCGCGAGGCCGACTTCCTCTTGCGCTTCACGCAAGGCGGTCGCGGTAGCGTCGGCATCGAAAGGCTCCTGACGTCCGCCCGGAAAGCTGACTTGACCGGCATGGTCGTTGAGATGATCGGCACGCTGCGTCAGCAACACCGTGAGGCCATTCGCGCGGATCACGAGCGGCACCAGCACGGAGGCGACACGCGGGTCGGTGTGAATGTCGCGCCACGGCGCCTCGATAATCGGCTCGGGTGTCCAGGAAAGATGCTGCTTGAAGCGCGCTCGAAGGCCATCGGGCGTAAGACGCTCCGCGGCGACCGGCGGCAAGTGGGCGCCCGTTGCCTCGATGGGCAGGGCTTCAGGTTCAAAGACGGGGCGGATCAACGGATCTCTCGAATGAGCGGATGGACGCGATGCCGCTATTTTGACCTGGCAAACAAAAAAGCACCCGCGAGGGGTGCTTTTTCTTACAGCAGTTACGCTTGCGAAGCAGCGCGGTCTTTCGAGACCAGCTTTTCCTTGATTCGAGCCGACTTGCCCGAACGCTCGCGCAGGTAGTACAGCTTTGCACGACGCACATCGCCACGACGCTTGACGACGATGCTTGCCAACAGCGGCGAGTACGTCTGGAACGTACGCTCGACGCCTTCGCCCGACGAAATCTTGCGGACGATGAACGACGAATTCAGACCACGGTTACGCTTGGCGATCACGACGCCTTCGTAAGCCTGGACACGCTTACGCGTACCTTCAACCACGTTCACGCTGACAATCACCGTATCGCCGGGAGCGAATTCGGGAATGGTCTTCTCGCCGAGGGCGCGCGCGATTTCTTCCTGCTCGAGTTTTGCAATCAGATTCATCACTGACTCCTAAGTCCATCTTGTCGGCGTTCGTACCTGCCTTGCATCGATATGCGCGGCTACGGCCCCGATAGAGGATGGGTTCACATCAGGCGCCGAACACGCATGTGCGGCGCCGCCTGGTGTCCGCTCGAAAGGCCGGGGCTCTACGCCTTCGGCTCTTCCTTCGCGAGACTTGCAAGCCATGCCTCGTCGGCACGGCTCAACATCTTGTTCTTTCTGGCCTTGACGATCAAATCGGGCCGCTTGTGCCACGTATTGCGCAAAGCTTCCCGCCGACGCCACGCTTCGATCTCCGCATGATGGCCGCCGAGCAGCACATCGGGCACACGCACGCCGTGGTATTCCTCGGGCCGCGTGTAGTGCGGACAATCGAGCAGCACATCGACAAAACTGTCCTGTACCGCCGACTGCGAATCGTTGAGCACGCCGGGCAACTGGCGCACGACTGCATCCATCAACGCCATGGCGGGCAACTCGCCGCCCGACAGCACGAAGTCGCCGAGACTGATTTCTTCGTCGACAACCCGGTCGAGCAAACGCTGGTCGATCGCCTCGTAGCGACCGCACAGCAGAATCAAACCAGGCTGGGCGGCGAACTTCATCACACGTTCGTGATTCAGCGTGGCGCCTTGCGGCGACATCATCACGACACGCGAAGCGCCGATGCCCTGCTCCGCCTGCGCAGCCTTCGCTGCACCGATCGCGTCTTCCAGCGGCTTGGCCAGCATGACCATGCCGGGGCCGCCGCCGTACGGGCGATCGTCTATCGTGCGGTAGTTGTCCGTGGTGAAATCACGCGGATTCCACATACGCAACCCATAGCGCTGCTGCTTTGCTGCCCGGCTGGTAATGCCCCAGTCGGTCAGCGCGCGAAACATTTCGGGAAAGAGCGTGACGACATCGAACTGCATCGCTCTCTCCGTTGTAGCGAACTCGATTTGCTGAACTATCAATAATCGGCTTCCCAGTCGACGATGATCTGCTTCGCCGCCTGGTCCACCGTTTTGACAAACACGCCGACGAACGGGATCAAGCGCTCTGCCTTGACCGGCTTGCCGGTTTTGTCGGCCGCTGCGTATTCGATGCGCAACACCGAATGCGCACCGTTGTCGATCATGTCTGCAACCTTGCCCAGGTTGACGCCGGCAAGGTTCACCACGTCCAGGCCGAGCAGGTCGACCCAGTAGAATTCGTCGGCTTCAAGCGCCGGAAATTCGCTGCGGCTCACGTAGACGCGCGAGCCGCGCAGCGCCAGCGCCGCGTCGCGGTCAGCGACGCCGCCCAGAAGGGCTACGACACTGTCGCTATGCGTTTTGGCTTGCAGCGACGGCGCCGACTGGCGCTCGCGGCCTTTCATGAGCCACCAGCGCTCGGCGCTCAGCAAAGCGTCGCCGCCATGCCCGGCGTCCGCATGCGCGGCCACCTTGACCCAGCCTTTGAGGCCGTAGCGTCGACGATTGCACCGACTTTCGACCGCGTCCACCGGCCAGCTCTCCGCCGTTTCCGCGCGCATTGCTGCTGCCTCGGAACCGGTGTTTTCAACATTGGCTTTCGCCTTGCCTCCGGCCCGCTCGCCCGACTTGCGGACGAATGCACCGAACGGCGCCTGAGCAGGCGTCTTTGCGCGCGGGCTCGCCTCTTTAGTCGCTTCCGCTGGCTTTACGCGACCTGAACTGCCGGAATCACGCTCAGACATGACGGGACCTCAGATTGAGCCTTGCTGCGAACTTCGACGCCTGTTTCGGCAAAACATTTTGCGCATCGGACTGCTCACGCGAGTTGCGCGAGCCGCCGGCCAAACCGACGACGATACGCATGCGAGCTACCATTAAGCAGCCGGCTGCGCCTTTTGCGCTTCTTTCACGAGACGCTCGACGGTCGGCGACAGTTGTGCGCCAACGCCTTGCCAATACGTCAGGCGATCTTGAGCGATACGCAGCGATTCGCCCTTCGTAGCGACCGGGTTGTAGAAGCCAACGCGCTCGATGAAGCGGCCGTCACGACGGTTACGCGAGTCGGTTGCGACGATGTTGTAGAACGGGCGCTTCTTGGAGCCGCCACGAGCCAAGCGGATGATGACCATACTAGAATCCTTGAAAACCGGGGTTCGGAACGACTGAAACACGCGATTATAGCGGGAAACCGACGCCATAACAAACACTTACCCGGATAAACTGAGCAATCGGGGTGCGCCGCCCCGACAGCGCGGGCGCGCAAGCTGGCGCAAACACATGGAGGACCTGACGGAATGCCTGTGAAATCTCTGCTGCAAACCGCGCTGTTTCGCATCCTTTCCGCCCGCCGGCCTGCATCCGTTTGCCGTCCGCGCGGTTTTCGTGGTTTCCGCGGTTTTGGCAGCGCGGTGGGCGCGTTGCTGGCCGTCGTCGCGTGCAGCGCCCTGGCCGCGCCGCCTGTGGAGCGCATCAAACTGCCGCCGGGCTTTCATATCGAAGTCTTGTCGGACGCAGTACCGAGCGCACGCGCGATGGCTTTGTCGCCAAAGGGCATTCTCTATATAGGCAGCCTCGACGGCCACGTCTATGCGCTCGAACTGCAAGGTGCGCGAGTCGCCGCCCGACATATCGTGGCCACGGGTCTCGATGCCCCCGTCGGCGTCGCCTGGCACGACGGCGCGTTGTACGTTTCGGCGGTGTCGCGAATTTTACGCTTCGATTCGATCGACACGCGCCTGAGCGCGCCGCCGCAGCCGGCGGTCGTTACGGACAAATTGCCCGCCGAGACTCATCACGGGGCGAAATTCATTGCTTTCGGGCCGGACGGTAAGCTTTACGTCCCGCAAGGCGCACCCTGCAACGTCTGCCTGAAAGATCGCGACCGCTACGCGATGATCGGCCGCATGGACCCCGACGGCAGCCATTACGAGGTGGTCGCGCGCGGCATACGCGACTCCGTCGGCTTCACATGGCATCCGGCGACGCACGAACTCTGGTTCACCGACAACGGCCGCGATCTGCTAGGCGACGACGTACCCGACGACGAACTCAACCGCGCCCCGCGCGCCGGTCTCGATTTCGGCTTTCCGTACTGTCACGCCGACGCGGTAGCCGACCCGCAATTCGGCGCGGGCCATCCGTGCAGCGCATTCACGCCACCGGTCGTCAAATTGGGCGCGCATGTCGCCGCGCTCGGCATGCGCTTTTATAGCGGCTCGATGTTCCCGGCCGACTACCGCCACAACATTTTCATTGCCGAGCACGGTTCCTGGAACCGCAGTAAGAAGTCCGGCTACCGCGTAGTAAGAGTCGTGACGGAGCCGGACGGCAGCCACGTGCGGCAGGAGGTTTTCGCCGAGGGATGGCTTCAGCCGGGAGAAACCGTGTGGGGCCGCCCCGCCGACGTGTTGCCGCTGCCAGACGGGTCGCTGCTGATCAGCGACGACTACGCCGGCGCCATTTACCGCGTCACGTACTCGGTGCCTTGAGCGGCTACCCTGGCGCCGGGCGGCTCGGGGCTTGTGGTCGCGGTCCGGGACGTCACGCGGACGGATGTGCCCGGGGCAGGCTAAGACGTATAGGCCTAGGCGTGCCACTGCCGGTGTGAAGCCGGCGATGCCGCAACGGTGGTCGCTGCCGCTGCCGACGCCAATGCTGAAGCCCTCGGCGATGCCGCACCTGCAACCGCCGCCGACGAACACGGCAACGCCCCCGCCTTGCCTGCGCGCCCGCCGCCTGAGGCTCTACGCCACGTGACCGGTCGCCCGCCGGCGGCGTAGAATGCGCGACGGTTCGCGGCCAACAATACGGCCAACAACGCGGCCAACAATTCACCGCTCATTTGCACCACAGCTTTCGACCATCAGTCCGCGCTGCCGTCTTTGCCCGTCAGTTCGCGCTGCCCATCACGCTACCCACGCCCACATGTCCACGTCTGCTTCGACCTCGACTTACTTCCGATCCAAAACGATTACCGCCGCGCTGGCGTTTTTCCTGGGCAGCCTCGGCGCGCATCGCTTTTATCTGTGCGGTCCGCGCGACGTCTACGGCTGGGCCCACGTGCTTGGCACCGTAATCGGCATTCCCGGCGCGATGTTGCTGGTAGCGAGCGAACGCTCTTCGATACTCGGCTGGGTGCTCGCATTCCCCGGCGCCGTTTCGCTTCTGGCCGCGTTTCTCGCCGCGATCGTCTATGGTCTGCGCCCGGACGAAAAGTGGGACCGGCAATTCAATGCGCACACGCAGCGACAAAGCCGCTCGGGGTGGACCGTGATCTTCGTGGTGATCTTTTCGCTGCTGATCGGCGCGTTTCTGTTGATGACCGGTCTCGCCATTTCCTTCCAGACCTACTTCGAAGGCCAAGTCCAGGCGGCGAAGGCGCTGTCGCAATAGCAGAAGGACCACGCGCACTACACGCACCGTCCACTAAAAAAGATCAAGCTGCGGATTGTCGCCAGTCGCCGCCTGGCTCCGCGGCACCTCATGACGCTTGAAGTGCGACATATCCAGAATGCCGCGGTCGCGCTGATTCAGCCCTAGACGGCGCACCGCCTTGTGGAATCGCTGCTTGAGCAGATCGGCCCACAAGCCTTCCCCCTTCATTCGGGTGGAGAAAGACGAGTCGTAGTCCTTGCCGCCCCGCATATCGCGCACACGCGCCATGACCCGTTCGGCGCGATCGGGGAAATGCGCGGCGAGCCAGTCTTTGAACAGCGGCGCAACTTCCCACGGCAGGCGCAGCACGATATAGCTCGCGTTGCTGGCGCCGGCTTCCGCGCACGCTTCGAGCACGCGCTCCATGTCCGGCTCCGTGACAAACGGAATCACTGGCGCAATGCTCACCCCGACCGGAATGCCCGCTTCGCTCAGCGTGCGGATCGTGCGCAAACGCCGCGACGGCGTAGCCGCGCGCGGTTCGAGCGTGCGCGCAATGTCGGCGTCGAGCGTCGTGATGGTAATGGCCGCCATGAATTGGCCGCGAGCCGCCATGGGCGCAAGCAGATCCAGGTCACGCTCGATCAGCGACGACTTCGTAATAGCCGCAAATGGATGATTACGCTCGCTCAGAATCTCGACGACGCGCCGTGTGAGCCGCCACTCGCGTTCTGCAGGCTGCCACGCGTCGGTATTGACGCCAAGCGCAATGGGCTCCGGCTCATAGGACTTTTTCGACAGCTCGCGCTCAAGCAGCTCGGGCGCGTTCACCTTCGCATAAATGCGGCTTTCGAAGTCGAGCCCCGGCGAGAGGCCGAGATAACTATGCGTGGGCCGCGCAAAACAATAAATACAGCCGTGCTCGCAACCGCGGTATGGATTCAGCGACACGCTAAACGGAATGTCCGGCGACGCGTTACGCGTAAGAATGCTTTTCGCCCTTTCCTCGAACACCTGGGTGCGCAGAGCCTTCGGCGCTTCGTCTTCTTCGGGCGTAGCTAACCAACCGTCGTCCACCGCTTCCCGCTGGTCGACTTCGTACCGGCCTTGCACGTTCGTGACCGCACCGCGCCCCTTGCGGGGCACCGGCGGCGCGATTGGAAACTCGGCAGCGGAAGGGAAATCGGGCTCGGTCACGGCTGGCTGGGACAAGTGAACAGGGCAAACAAAACGGCGCAAAACACCTGTATAAATATACAGTGTTTACGCCGTTTGTCGAGCCCTCTCAAACGAGGCTAGCGCGTGGTTTCATCCCCGACCGGGATGGTCAACGTTTCCTTGATTTCTTCCATCACCACATAGCTTTTCGACTGCACGGCGCCGGGAAGCTGAAGCAGGATGTCGCCCAAAAGCTTACGGTAATCGGCCATCTCGCCGATGCGCGCCTTGATCAGATAATCGAAATCGCCCGACACGAGATGGCACTCGAGCACTTCGGGGATCTTCTGCACCTCGCGGCGAAACTGGTCGAACATGTTGCCGCTCTTGTGGTCGAGCGTGATTTCGACGAACACCAGCAGCGCCGCACCCAGTTCGGCCGGATTCACGCGCGCATAGTAGCCGGTGATCACGCCGTCGCGCTCCATGCGCTTCACACGCTCGATGCACGGCGTGACCGACAGTCCGACCTGCTCCGCGAGGTCTTTCATGGCCATCCGGCCGTCCTGCTGGAGCAGCCGAAGAATCTTGTGATCGAGCTTGTCGAGGGTTCGGACCGGCTGACGTTGGGTGCGCATAGTGTTTATTCTGAAAATCGCAGAAATACAATAACAAAACCTGCAAGCTCGCCAATAGTATAGCGCTTAACACTGGGCGTACCGCGTTTCACGTCGTTAATCGAACGATTGAAGCGAACTGAACAACACAACGCCCGCAAATCTTGCGAATCATCTGGAGCAGCTATGCGAATCGTCGTTTTGGGCAGTGGCGTCGTCGGCGTAACGAGCGCGTATTACCTCGCACGCGCGGGTCATGAAGTGACCGTGATCGATCGTGAGCCGGGCCCGGCGCTCGAAACAAGTTTCGCCAACGCTGGCCAAATCTCGCCGGGCTATGCGTCGCCGTGGGCCGCGCCTGGCGTGCCGCTGAAAGCCGTCAAGTGGATGTTCCAGAAACACGCACCGCTCGCCATTCGCCTCGACGGCACGCAGTTCCAGTTGCAATGGATGTGGCAGATGCTGCAGAACTGCACGGCGTCGCGCTACGCGGTCAACAAGGGACGCATGGTCCGCCTCGCCGAATACAGCCGCGATTGTCTGCAAGCGCTGCGCGCCGAAACCGGCATCCACTACGAAGGCCGCACCGGCGGCACGCTGCAGGTGTTCCGCACGCAACAGCAATTCGACGGCGCGGCGAAAGACATCGCCGTGCTGCGCGAGGCGAACGTGCCGTTCGAACTGCTGTCGGCGGCGGAACTGGCTCAGGCCGAACCGGCGCTCGCCGCGGTCTCGCACAAGCTGACGGGCGGTCTGCGCCTGCCGGGCGACGAAACCGGCGACTGCCAGATGTTCACCACGCGCCTCGCCGCGCTGGCCGAGCAGATGGGCGTCAAATTCCGCTACAACACGCCGATCGACGCGCTCGCCATGGCCGGCGACCGCATCGCCGGCGTGCAGTGCGGCCAGGAATTGGTACGCGCCGATTCGTTCGTCGTCGCGCTCGGTTCTTACTCGACGAAATTTCTGTCCGGCCTCGTGAAGATTCCGGTCTATCCGCTGAAGGGTTACTCGATTACGGCGCCCATCGTCAACGAAGCCGCCGCGCCGGTTTCCACGGTGCTCGACGAAACCTACAAGATCGCGATTACGCGCTTCGACAACCGGATTCGCGTCGGCGGGATGGCTGAAATCGTCGGCTTCGACAAGTCGTTGCGCCAGGCGCGCCGCGAAACGCTCGAGCTGTGCGTGAACGACCTGTTCCCGGGCGGCGGCGACACGTCGAAGGCCAGCTTCTGGACCGGCCTGCGGCCCATGACGCCGGACGGCACGCCGATCGTCGGCCGCACCCCCGTGCCGAACCTGTTCCTCAACACGGGGCACGGCACGCTCGGCTGGACAATGTCGTGCGGTTCGGGCCAGTTGCTCGCCGATGTGATGTCCGGCAAGCAGCCGGCGATCAAGGCGGATGACCTGTCGGTGCATCGCTATTTCGGCGAGACCGGCGCTGCACATCGTCCGGCTTATGCCTGAAGCTTCTAGCGCCGGGCGTTGTCATGCCTGGCGCGTTTCCAGCCGGTTGTGACTGCGCAAGCCGGCTCACCAAAAGACAAACGGCGCCTCGCGAACTGACCGCAAAAATTGGATCAATGTCCAATTGCCTGCGCTTCAGTTAACGCTGCAAGGCGCCGTTTTCGTTTACTCAGCAAGACCTCAGACTTCGCGCCGCATCAAAACTGATCCGCGGACAACGCCAGCACGCCCTCGCCGCCCTTCGCACTGACAATCGACGCTTCCAGCGCGGTCGCGAGCGGCAACACATGCTCCGCGTAGAATTGCGCCGTCGCGATCTTCGCGCCGTAAAACTGCGGGTCTTCGTCGCGCTTCTGAGCGGCCGCGAGCAGCGCACGCGCCATTTGCCAGCCGCCCAGCACAATGCCCGCGAGCTTCAGATACGGCACGCTGCCGGCAAACACGGCATTCGGATCGCCCTTCGTGTTCGCGACGACGAAATCGACCACCGCGCCCAACGAGCGCTGCCCCTCTTCAAGATACTTTTCCATCGATCGGAACGCCTGACCTTGTTGCGCGCCAAGCAATCCGACGGTTTCGGCAACGCTTGCGAGCAGCGACTTCGCGACTTTGCCGCCGTCACGCACCGTCTTGCGGCCGATCAGATCGTTCGCCTGAATCGCGGTCGTGCCTTCGTAGATCGGCAGAATGCGAGCGTCGCGGTAATACTGCGCGGCGCCCGTCTCTTCGATGAAACCCATGCCGCCGTGCACCTGCACGCCAAGGCTGGTTACGTCGATCGACAACTCCGTGCTCCAGCCCTTCACGACGGGCACGAGAAACTCGTAAATCGCCTGATGTTCGGCGCGCTTGGCTTCGTCCGGATGGCGATGCGCGATGTCGCAATGCCCGGCCGCGACATAAGCCAGCGCGCGCGACGCCTCGGTGAGCGCGCGCATCGTCGAAAGCATGCGGCGCACGTCCGGATGCTCGATGATCGCCACCGGCTGTTTCGCGGAGCCGTCGACGGGACGGCTTTGCACGCGCTCCTTCGCATAGGCCGCCGCCTTCTGATACGCGCGACCCGATACGCCGACGCCTTGCATGCCCACGGCGAACCGCGCCGCGTTCATCATGATGAACATGTACTCGAGGCCGCGATTTTCCTCGCCGATCAAATGCCCGATCGCGCCGCCATGATCGCCGAATTGCAGCACCGCCGTCGGACTCGCCTTGATGCCGAGCTTGTGCTCGATCGACACGCAATGCACGTCGTTGCGCTCGCCGAGCGAACCGTCTTCGTTGATCAGAAACTTCGGCACGATGAAGAGCGAGATGCCCTTCACGCCTTCGGGCGCATTCGGCGTGCGCGCGAGCACGAGATGCGCGATGTTCTTCGCCATGTCGTGCTCGCCCCACGTGATGAAAATCTTCGTGCCGAACAGCTTGAACGAGCCGTCGCCTTGCGGCTCGGCGCGCGTGCGCACGAGCGCGAGATCCGAGCCGGCCTGCGGCTCGGTGAGGTTCATCGTGCCGGTCCATTCGCCTGAAATGAGCTTCGGCACATAGGTCTGTTTTTGCGCGTCGGTGCCGGCGGTCAGCAGCGCCTCGATCGCGCCGTCGGTCAGCAACGGGCACAGCGCGAACGACAGATTCGACGCGTTCAACATCTCAACGCAAGGTGTGGCGATGAGTTTCGGCAGGCCTTGGCCTTCATACTCCACAGGATGCTGCACGCCTTGCCAGCCGCCCTCGGCAAACTGACGGAACGCTTCCTTGAAGCCGGGCGTCGCCGTCACGACGCCGTCTTTCCAACTGCTCGGATTGCGATCTCCTTCGACGTTCAGCGGAGCCAGCACCTCGCCGCACAGTTTCGCCGACTCTTCCAGCACGGCCTGAGCGGTGTCGAGGTTCGCGTCCTCGAAGCCCGGCAGCGTCGCGATCTGTTCGAGATCCGCCAGTTCCTTCATCACGAACAGCATGTCCTTGAGGGGCGCCGTATAGCTCATTTTCTGTTCTCCTCCTGCCTGATGGAAAAAGGGCGCGGGACTTGTTCGGTCCAGCGCCCTTCTTGTGTCGCCAATGCGTTGCGAAACGCCGTTAAACGGCTTTGCAGATGGCTTTATATGGCGCTAACACGCTCAGCCGAGTTCGCTCACGAGTTCCGGCACAAGCGTGAACAGATCGCCGACGAGACCGTAATCGGCGACGCTGAAAATCGGCGCTTCCGGGTCTTTGTTGATCGCGACGATCACTTTGCTGTCCTTCATGCCGGCCAGATGCTGGATCGCGCCGGAAATGCCGACGGCCACATACAGTTGCGGCGCGACGATCTTGCCGGTCTGCCCGACCTGATAGTCGTTCGGCACGAAGCCGGCGTCGACCGCCGCGCGCGATGCGCCCAGCGCCGCGTTCAGCTTGTCGGCCAGCGGTTCGAGCACCTTCGTGTAGTTCTCGCCGTTGCCGAGACCGCGGCCACCCGAAACGATGATCTTCGCCGACGTCAGTTCCGGACGGTCGAGCTTCGTCACTTCGCGGCTCACGAACTGCGAGATGCCCGCGTCTGCCGCCGCTTCGATTTTTTCCACCGATGCGTTGCCGCCTTCAGCCGCCACTGCGTCGAAGCCGGTGGTGCGGACCGTGATGACCTTGATCGGATCAGCCGATTGCACCGTCGCAATCGCATTGCCCGCGTAAATCGGACGCTCGAAGGTGTCGGTGGAATCGACCGCCGTGATGTCGCTGATCTGCGCGACGTCGAGCTTGGCGGCGATACGCGGCGCGATGTTCTTGCCATAAGCGGTAGCCGGCGCGAGGATATGCGAGTAGTCCTTCGCGATGTTCAGCACCGTCGCCTCGACGTTTTCCGCGAGTCCTTCGGCGAGTTGCGGCGCGTCGGCCAGCAGCACTTTCGAAACGCCCGCGATCTTCGCGGCTGCGTCCGCTGCGGCCTGCGCGTTTTGGCCTGCTACCAGTACGTGAATGTCACCACCGATCTTTTGCGCGGCTGCAATGGTGTGCAGCGTCGCCGCCTTGATCGATGCGTTGTCGTGTTCTGCTATTACAAGATTCGTCATTTGCCCTGTCTCCCGCGTTCCTTAAAGCACCTTGGCTTCGGTCTTCAGCTTCTCGACCAGCGTCTTCACGTCCGGCACCTTCACGCCGGCGGAGCGCTTCGGCGGCTCAACGACCTTCAGCGTCTTTAGACGCGGCGTGACATCGACGCCGAGGTCTTCGGGCTTGACGACTTCCAGCGGCTTTTTCTTCGCCTTCATGATGTTCGGCAGCGTCACGTAGCGCGGCTCGTTCAGGCGCAGATCGGTCGTGATGA
>Ga0209795_10000938_pt1 | contig 19576 bp, 12 predicted proteins | sample AgamicOrMarz_FD_187166 | JGI IMG/M metagenome (GOLD analysis project Ga0209795, IMG submission 187166) | Agave microbial communities from Guanajuato, Mexico - Or.Ma.rz (SPAdes) (version 2) | ecosystem: Host-associated > Plants > Phyllosphere > Phylloplane/Leaf | place: Guanajuato, Mexico...
CGCTTGGGTGAAAGGAGGAGGGGCGAAATCTCCCACAGTCTGTACTGCGGCTAACAGTCAGAATCGAGCCTAGTCCCTCCTCCTCCCTTCAAGTCCTACCATACAAGCGAGCCTGCTCGCGATGGCGTCGGCACATCCAACATGACTGCTTTCTGACCCACCGCTATCGCGAGCAGGCTCGCTCCCACAGAGGGTTTGAGGTGCCGGTCATTATTCCAACGGCCCCAGCACCTGACGATATTGCTCGACCCCTTGAGGTGTCCGGCGGGTCAGGCTGATTTCGAGGCCTGCGGGGTTTTCCTCGCGGTTGCCGCTGAGTTTGCGCCAGCCTTTTTCCTTGTCCCAATAGCGCAAGCCGGCGTCGCTGACATCATCGAGCACCGCCTCCCCGTCGCCGGGTGCGGGCAGGGGGTAGTGGTTGCGGGCCTGGCCTTGGGCGCGGTAGAGCGTGTCGCCTTTGAGCCACCAGCGCACCCGTTGCAGTTGGCCTTCCTGAGCTGCCGCCACGCGGATCAGATCCATTCGAAAGCTCTTGCCCTCGGCACTGCGCACGGTGAGGGCGGGCGGGGCGGTGGCGGGTGTGTCATCGACGCCGGGTTTCATCGGTTCGCTCAATTCGATGCTGGCGCACAGCTCGACATCGCGCTCCAGTTGGTTCAGCACCCGTAGCAAGGCTTCGGTCTGCTCGGTGCTGGCCTGCAAATGACTGTCGGCACGGGTGACGCTGTCCAGCCCGCGCCAGGCGATCAGGCTGACCACCGCCATCAACAGGATCGCCACCATGACTTCGAGCAAGGTGAAACCGGTTTGCCGGTCGCTCATCGGACTTGCACCCGCCCGGCGGCACTGCGTTGCACGGTGAGGCTGTTCTGACCGTCCGACAGCCGGATCTGCAACGGCGCGCCGAGCCACTCGGCATTCAGCACGACCCGTTGCCTGGGCTCTATTCGGATCTCCATCGACGGGCTTTGCCAACGACGTGGATGCAGTTGTGGGTCGTCCTTGAAACGGTCCAGTCCGGCTCCGTGACCGGTACGCCGAGTGAAAGCAAAGCCCTTGTCGTCCCAACGCCAGGTGATCGGCCGCCCGTCGCTGCGGGCTTCGGCCTGGGCCAGTTGCAGCAGTTGGGCCAGGCGATCGGCGTCCTCGCGCAGCAACTTCAATGGGTCTGGCTTGATGCTCAGGCTCACCGCGGCGCTGGCGATGCCGATGATCACCAGCACCACCATCAGTTCGATCAAGGTGAAACCCTGTTGCTTGCCCCGGGTCATTGCGCGCTCCTTTGCATGGCAATCATCCTGCACCGCGAAGATGATAAGGATGTGAAATAAAACGGAGAGAATTGGCGCGTAGGCTGGTAGCTGGTTTCAGGAAAAGGAGATTCAGGCCATGGCTTTCATCGAGCGCGTATCCGCGGCGCACATCGTCCAGGCGCTGGGCCTGCTGGCGGCGGTGGCCGGGGTGGCGACCTGGTCGTCGCTGCTGCTGACGCCTGCCGAATCCCGCACCCCGGATGTCGCCCCGCAACGGATGGCCGAGCGTTCCGATAACCCGGCGTTGCAATGGTTCTCCAACCAGCCGGCGTCGGTGCAGATCAAGGTCAGTGGCGTGGTGGCCGGGGCTCAGGGCGCCGTGGCGATTCTCAGCCTCAACGACGGGCCCCCGCGCAGTTTCCTGGCGGGTGAGCGGGTGGCCCAAGGCGTACGGTTGGTGTCGATCGAAGCGCAGGCGGTGATCATCGAGCGGGGCAGCGAGCAGACTCGGTTGGAGCTTGCCAGGTTGCCGGATTCGTTGAGCCTGCCGTCATTGACCAGAGCACAGTGATCCCTGTGGCGAGGGAGTTTGCTCCCGCTCGGTTGCGCAGCGACCGCAAGCTTTTGGGGCTGCGCTGCAGCCCAGCGGGAGCAAGCTCCCTCGCCACGGGGGTGCGTGCAGCCCTACTGTTCCCGGCTGACAAACGTCTCCAACCGCGCCAACGGCGGGCCTTCATGGCTGCGGTCCGACACGCTCAGTTCCACCCGCAACATTCTGCCGTTTTCTGCCAGGCGCAGGGTCTGTTCGCAACGCAGCTGCAAGCGTCCCTGGTCGCACTCGAAGGTTTTCGAGCCCGGTGCAAAACGTCCCTCCAGGCGCAACTGCGCCAACTGACTGCGGGCCGCCAGCAAGGCGATGGATTTGTCTCGCAGCAAGCCGTTGCTCTGGGTCATCACCGCCGCCACGCGCACCGCGGCCGACATGGCCACGGCGATGATCGCCAGGGCCACCAGCACTTCAATCAGGGTGAAGCCGGCTTGGGGAGCGGGGCGTTGCATGGCGCGGGCTCGATGGGCGGAAGCAGCCCCCGAGGCTAGCGTGCGTTCGTGACCGATTGACGACGCATGCTCGTGAGCAATTTCAATATCACTGACATATTTTCTTGCAACACTGCGGCTCGAATCGAATCCAGCGAAGGACCGTCGAGATGCAGATCGCCCGTTACAACGCCCGTCCCCAAGGCCCACGCGGGCAGAGGGGTTTCACCCTGATCGAGATCATGGTCGTGGTGGTCATCCTCGGCATCCTGGCGGCGATGGTGGTGCCCAAGGTGCTTGACCGTCCCGATCAGGCGCGGGCGACGGCGGCGAAACAGGACATTGGCGGCCTGATGCAGGCCCTGAAGCTCTATCGCCTGGACCACGGCACCTACCCGAGCATGAACCAGGGCCTCAAGGTGTTGGTGGAGAAACCCGCCGATGCCAGGAACGGCACTTGGAAATCCTATCTGGAGCGCCTGCCCAACGACCCCTGGGGCCGGCCCTATAACTACCTCAACCCCGGCGCCAATGGCGAAGTCGACATCTTTTCTCTGGGGGCCGACGGTCAGCCTGACGGCGACGGCGTGAATGCCGACATTGGCTCCTGGCAGCTCTGAGGACCGTGATGCGAACGGGGGCGTCCCTCGCGACGAAGCAACGCGGCATGGCGGTCATCAGCGCCTTGCTGATTGCGGCGGTGGTGGCAGTGATCGCCGGCGGCATGCTCACTCGCCAGAGCCTGTTCACCCGCAGCCTGGAAGCCGAGCAGATGCGCGTGCAGGGCACGGCGCGCCTGCAAGGTGGCCTGCAGTTGAGTCGCCAGCTGCTATGGGATGCCCGCCAGCGTGATCCGCTGACACGCTTCGGCCAACCTTGGGCGCAACCCATTGTAATGACCGGTCCAGGCCAGGTTGACCCGCTGTTCGAAGGACAACTGGAAGACGAGCAAGGCAAGTTCAATCTGCGCAACCTCGTGTCCAATGAGCGGGTGGATGAGGAGCAACTGCGCACCTTCGAACGGCTGTGCGAGCAGCTTGGCGTCGCCCCAACGGTGCGTGTGCGCATCGTCGAACGGGTGATCTCGGCGTATCCGCGGCTGTTGAATCCCGAACTCGCCGACAAAGCCCCAGGGGCCAACACGTTCGACAGCGGCCGGGACACCTCGTCTGAGGCCGGCAGCACACCGCTGGCGCCGACCCGGCCGATGCTGCGCACGCTGCAGGATCTGGGCAGCGTCAAGGGCGTGACGTCACAATTGCTGGAAACACTGGCGCCTTACGTGACGATCGTCCCCGCCAATACGTGGCTCAACGGCAACACCGCCAGCGCCCCGGTGCTATCTGCCTACGTGCCGGGACTCGCGCTGCAACGGGCCGAGGCGCTGGTCAGAGAGCGCGACGGCGGCCATTGGTTTATCAACCAGGGCGACTTCGTCAATCGCCTGCGCATGCCGGAACTGCAGTTGGCCACCGTCAAGGTCGGTATCACCAGCGACTGGTTCCGTCTGCGCGGGCAGGCGCGCAGCGGTCAGCGGCGGGTCGAACTGGACGCCTTGCTGCAACGCAGCCAGGACCGTCTGCCTCAGGTGGTCTGGTCAAGGGTGGGCGCATGACGCGCCTGCGCATCGCCCTGGCACCCTTGGGCGACTTCGACCTGGACAGCCCGATGGCGTTTGCCTGGCTGGATCGCCAGGGCCAGGTGCGCGAGCAAGGACAAAGCAGTCTCAGGGCGCTGGGCGCAGGCGGAAAAAATCTCGCGGTCGAGTGTTTCCTTCATCCCCGTGACAGCTTGCTGACCCGCCTGGAGCTACCCCCGTTGCCGGCGGCCAAGGTCACTGCGGCGGTGACCTGCGCAGCCCAGGCCTTGATGCTGGGAAGCAGCGAGCACATGCAACTGGCCCACAGCCCTCGGGATGCCGATGGCCAGGTGCAGATCGCCTGGCTGGACCGTGAGTCATTGCTCAATCTGGGCAAGCTCCTTAGCCAGGCCGGCCTGAAATTGCGCGGACTCTATCCGGCGGCCTATGCCTTGCCCGTGGCGTCCGGGCCGGTGGCCTGCATCGACGACGGTCACCTGTTGGTGCGTCACGGTCCGCAGCACGCCGAGGTGCAGCCGTTACTCGAAGAGGCGTTGAACGAGTGGCTGATTGAAGCGGGCGCCGGCCTGCATTGGGTGGGCGAACCGCCGTCGCAGGCTTCCGTTAGTCCCATGGCAGAGACCCAGCGCTGGACCGGCACCACGCCGGGCTGGGGGTTGCATGCGGGGCTCAGCCGCGGCGCGGTCGAGCGGGGTGGTTGGGGCCGGGCGGCAGGAATCTGCGCCATGGCGCTGGCGGTGTGGGTGGTGGGCCTGAACCTTTATGCCGCCCGTGAAGCAGCCCAGGGCCAGCGGCTCAAGGCGCAGATGAGCCAGCGAGTCAAGCAGGCCTTTCCCGAGTTGCCGGTGGTGCTCAACCCGTTGCAACAGGCACGGCAGCAAATCGCCGCGCGTCAGAACGATTCTGCGACCGACCCGGGACAACGTTTTGCCAGCCTGGTACAGCAGGCGGGCAGGGCGATGCCGTTCATGAGCGGTGGCGTCCAGGAACTGTCATTCGAGAACGGTGAGCTGCGCCTGACTGTCGCCGATGAGGCGCGCAAAGCCACTGGCGAAGACGATTGGAAAATCCCCCTGACCGAGGCAGGCATCGACGTCGCCAGCATCGACCAGGGATGGCGCCTGCGTGTAGCCCCGGCCGGCCAGGGCGCGCCGGACACGCCCGACGAAACCTCGGAAGACAACGATGAATAGGCAATCGGTAGCGCTGCTGCGGGTGCGCTGGCAGAGCCTCCACACGCGCTGCCGGACCTTCTGGCAGGGCCTGGCCGCACGCGAGCAACGGGCCGTGGCCCTGACTGCGCTGGTACTGGGTGGATTCGTGGTGTGGCTGGCCCTGATCGAACCGCCGCTGAAAACCATCGCCTACTGGCAGGCCGAAACCCCCAAGCTGCGTTCGCAGACCGAAGCCCTCGAAGTGCTGCTGCGCGATGTCAGTGGTACTGCCCCAGGCCAATCTGTCGAAGTGGCCCTGCGTCAGACCCTCGACGCCAGTGGCCTGGGCGAGCATTACCAATTGCAAGCGTCTGGCGCCGACGGTGCAAGCGCCTGGCAACTGACTTTCAACGATGCGCCGGCGGAGGCCGCGATTGACTGGCTGCTGGGCAATCCACGGCAGTTTTTACTGGAGGTGATCGAGGCTCGCTTGCAGCGCACGGCCCCGGCCACTTCTGACAAGACCCCCGGCACATTGTCTGGAACTGTTCGCTTGGATCAGGCGCAAGGCGCTAAGGAAGCTTCATGAAGGGGTCTCGATACCCGCGTCACTGGCGCAAGGCCGCGCCGTTGTTGTTGCTGGCCTTGAGCGCGTGCAACAGCACGCCGCCCGAGTCAAAGCCAGCGTTGCTGGTGGACAGCGAACTGGGCATTCCATTGGGCAGCACCCAACGTGGCGGCGACGTGTTGCTTGACCGCCAGCGGGCCCAGGCGCTGCGCGAGCAAAAGCCGGTGGTGCGGCACCAGGTCGACCTCAGCCATCGAGCCCGGGAATCGCGCAGTACGGCGGCGAGTAGCCCGCTGGGTGATCAACCGGTGACGCTGAATTTCGTCGACGCCGATATCCAGGCGGTGGTCCGGGCGCTGTCCCGTTCCACCGGCCAGCAGTTTCTGGTTGACCCGCGGGTCAAGGGCAACCTGACCCTGGTTTCCGAAGGTCAGGTGCCGGCGAGCCAGGCCTACGACATGCTGCTGGCCGCGCTGCGCATGCAGGGCTTCAGCGTGGTCGATGTCGGCGGCGTGGCCCAGGTGGTACCGGAGGCCGACGCCAAGCTGTTGGGCGGGCCGATCTACAGCGCCGACAAACCGGCCGGCAACGGCATGCTGACCCGGACCTTCCGCCTGCAATACGAAAACGCGGTGAACCTGATCCCGGTGCTGCGCCCGATCGTTTCGCCGAACAACCCGATCAATGCCTATCCGGGCAACAACACCATTGTGGTCACCGACTACGCCGAGAACCTGTCGCGGGTGGCGCAATTGATCGAAGGCATCGACACCCCCAGCGCCATCGACACCGACGTGGTGCCGATCCAGAACGGCATCGCCGTGGACATCGCGCAGATGGTCTCCGACCTGCTGGAAAACCAGGGGGGCGACCAGACGCAGAAGATCAACGTGATCGGTGACCCGCGGTCCAACTCCATCATCATCCGCGCCGGCAGCCCCGAGCGTACGGAGCTGGCGCGCAACCTGATCTACAAGCTCGACAATGCCCAGAACAACCCGAGCAACCTGCATGTGGTCTACCTGCGCAATGCCCAGGCTGGAAAACTGGCCCAGGCCCTGCGCGGCCTGCTCACCGGGGAAAGCGAAGGCGAGGGCGAGGGCAACTCGCGCTCAGTGCTCAGTGGGATGGGCGCCAGCACCAACGGCCAGAGCGGGCAGGGCAGTAGCAGCGATGGCGGCAATACCACCAGCAGCGGCAGCAGTAGCACATCGACCGCCAGCAATGGTTACGGCCATAGCGGCAACGGGCAGGCCTCGACCTCGACAACCGGCGAGCAGAGCACGGCTTTCAGCGCTGGCGGTGTAACCATCCAGGCCGACGCCACCACCAACACGCTGCTGATCTCCGCGCCAGACCCGTTGTACCGCAACCTGCGGGAAGTCATCGACCTGCTGGACCAGCGCCGCGCCCAAGTGGTGATCGAGAGCCTGATCGTCGAAGTCGGCGAGGACGATGCCAGCGAGTTCGGCGTGCAATGGCAGACCGGCAACCTGGGCGGCAGTGGGGTGATCGGCGGGGTCAATCTTGGCGGCACCGGGCTCAATCTCAATGGCAAGACCAGCATCGACGTGTTGCCCCGGGGCCTGAACCTTGGCCTGGTCAACGGCACCGTGGACATTCCCGGGATTGGCAAGATCCTCGACCTCAAGGTCCTGGCTCGCGCGTTGAAGAGCAAGGGCGGCACCAACGTGTTGTCGACCCCGAACCTGCTCACCCTGGACAACGAGGCGGCGAGCATTTTTGTCGGCCAGACCATTCCGTTTGTCAGCGGTAGCTATGTCACCGGCGGCGGGGGCACCAGCAACAACCCGTTCCAGACCGTGACCCGCGAAGAGGTCGGCTTGAAGCTCAACGTCCGGCCACAGATTTCCGAGGGCGGCACGGTCAAGCTCGATATCTACCAAGAGGTCAGCAGCGTTGACAATCGCGCTTCGAGCACCACTGGGATTGTCACTAACAAGCGGGCGATCGACACCAGCATCCTGCTGGACGACGGGCAGATCATGGTGCTGGGCGGGCTGTTGCAGGACGGCTACAGCCAGAGCAACGACGCGGTGCCGTGGCTGTCGACCATCCCCGGTATCGGTGCGCTGTTTCGCAACGAAAGCCGGCAGACCACCAAGACCAACCTGATGGTGTTCCTGCGCCCCTACATCATCCGTGACACCGCGGCCGGGCGTGGCATCACCCTCAATCGCTACGACTTCATGCGTCGCGCCCAAGGCCTGTTGCAACCGGAGCGCAGTTGGGCGCTGCCGGACGTGCGGGCCCCGCAACTGCCGGCCTCGGCCAGGGCGATTCCGGGGGCTGCGCCTGTCGGGTTGCAGACGCCCAGAGCGGCGATCAAGGCGGTGCCGGCTGAAGCAGGTACGCATTGATGAACATCAATCCTGTGGGAGCGAGCCTGCTCGCGATGAGGGCGGCCCGATCGACATTCATACAAGCTGACACACCGCTATCGCGAGCAAGCTCGCTCCCACAGGGAATTGGCGGTGCGCACAAAACCGGGGCCACCCCAAGACATTGTGGGAGCGAGCTTGCTCGCGATGACGTCAGTTCAGCCGACATCGATGCGACCGTTCCACCGCTATCGCGAGCAGGCTCGCTCCCACAAGGTGCAGACGGGGTGCTGGCATGAACACCCTCCCATACGCCTGGGCCAAGGCCCAGCGCCTGGTGCTTCGCCAGTCCGAGGCCGGTGCGGTGCTGATGATCTGCCCCTCGACGCCAGGCTGGTCTATCAGTGAGGTGCGCCGGCAGTTCGGCGAGGTGCGGCTGGAGCGGGTGCGCGACGAGGAGCTCGACGGGCTGCTCAACAGCGCCTACGCCGACACCGGCAGCGCCGCGGCGGTGGTGGGGGCGGCGGAAAACGAGGTGGACCTCGACCGGTTGATGCAGGACATCCCCGAGATCACCGACCTGTTGGACACCCAGGACGGCGCGCCGGTAATCCGCATGATCAACGCCTTGCTGACCCAGGCCGCACGGGACGAGGCCAGCGACATCCACATCGAGCCCTACGAAAGCCATTCGGTGGTGCGCTACCGGGTCGACGGCACGCTGCGCGACGTGGTGTCGCCGCGCAAGGCGCTGCACGGCGCGCTGGTGTCGCGGATCAAGATCATGGCCCAGCTCGACATCGCCGAAAAGCGCTTGCCTCAGGACGGTCGCATTGCGCTGCGAGTCGCCGGTCGGCCCATCGACATTCGGGTGTCCACGGTGCCCACTGGCCACGGTGAACGGGTGGTGATGCGGCTTCTGGACAAGCAGGCCGGGCGCCTGCAACTCGAAACCCTGGGAATGGACCCTGGCGTGCTGGGCAAGCTCGACCACCTGATCCGCCAGCCCCACGGCATCGTGCTGGTCACCGGCCCCACCGGCAGCGGCAAGACCACCAGCCTCTACGCCGCCCTGGCCCGACTGGATGCCGGTGTCCACAACATCCTCACCGTGGAGGACCCGGTGGAATACGACCTGCCCGGTATCAGTCAGATCCAGGTCAACGCCAAGATCGACATGACCTTTGCCCTGGCGTTGCGAGCGATCCTGCGCCAGGACCCGGACATCATCATGATCGGCGAAATCCGCGACCTGGAGACCGCGCAAATCGCCGTGCAGGCGTCCCTCACCGGTCACCTGGTGCTGGCGACGCTGCACACCAACGATGCGGTGTCGGCCATCAACCGGCTGATCGACATGGGCGTCGAGCCGTTCCTGCTGGCGTCGTCGATGCTCGGCGTGCTGGCCCAGCGACTGGTGCGCAGGTTGTGCCCGCAGTGCAAGCAGGCCGATCCGGCGGCGCCGGGCACCTGGCGTCCGGTGGGGTGTGCCGCCTGTAACCAGACCGGCTACAGCGGACGTACCGGCATCCATGAGTTGTTCTGCATCGACGATGACATCCGCACCTTGATTCATCAGGGGGCAGGGGAGCAGGCGTTGCGGGCGGCCGCGCGCCGGGCCGGGATGTTCAGCATGCGCGAGGACGGCGAGCGCTGGGTGCGTGGTGGGGTCACTGCGCCTGAAGAAATCCTGCGCGTGACACGGGACGCCTGATGAATCGCTACCGCTTCGAGGCCGCCGATGCCCAGGGCAAGATCGAATCCGGACATCTGGAAGCCGACAGCCAGGGCGCCGCTTTCAGCCTGTTGCGCAGTCGCGGGCTGACCGCATTGCAGGTGCAACTGGAACGCAACACGCCCCAAGGCGATGGCGGCGGATTGTTCAGCGCCAAACTCTCGGACAACGACCTTGCCTGGGCCACCCGGCAATTGGCGAGTCTGCTGGGAGCGAGCCTGCCACTGGAAGCGGCGTTAAGCGCCACGGTGGAACAGGCCGAGCGCAAGCATATCGCCCAGACCCTGAGCGCCGTGCGGGCCGACGTGCGCAGCGGCATGCGCCTGGCCGAAGCGTTGGCGGCAAGGCCCCGGGACTTTCCGGAAATCTACCGGGCGCTGATTGCCGCTGGCGAAGAGTCCGGCGACCTGGCCCAGGTCATGGAGCGGCTGGCGGATTACATCGAGGAGCGCAACAACCTGCGGGGCAAGATTCTCACGGCGTTCATCTACCCCGGCGTGGTGGGGCTGGTGTCGATCGCCATTGTGATTTTCCTGCTCAGCTACGTGGTACCGCAGGTGGTCAGCGCGTTTTCCCAGGCCCGCCAGGACTTGCCGGGGCTGACCCTGGCCATGCTCACCGCCAGTGACTTCATTCGTGCGTGGGGCTGGCTGTGCTTCGGTCTGCTGGCCGCCGGGTTCTGGAGTTGGCGCCTGTATCTGCGAAAACCGGCGGCGCGATTGAATTGGCACGCCCGGGTGCTGCGCCTGCCGCTGATCGGGCGCTTTGTGCTCGGGCTCAACACCGCACGCTTTGCCTCGACCCTGGCGATTCTCGGCGGGGCAGGAGTGCCCTTGCTGCGCGCCTTGGAAGCCGCGCGCCAGACCTTATCCAACGACCGCTTGAGCCTGAGCGTCAGCGATGCCACGGCCAAGGTCCGCGAAGGCGTCAACCTGGCAGCGGCGCTACGTGTGGAAAAAGTCTTCCCGCCGGTGCTGATCCATCTGATCGCCAGCGGCGAAAAAACCGGCTGCCTGCCACCGATGCTCGAACGCGCCGCGCAAACCCTGTCCCGCGACATCGAGCGCCGGGCCATGGGCATGACCGCATTGCTCGAACCGCTGATGATCGTGATCATGGGCGGCGTGGTCCTGGTGATCGTCATGGCGGTGCTGCTGCCGATCATCGAGATCAATCAGTTGGTGCAATAAACCAACCTCACGCACATCTCTCGGTGGCGAGGGGATTTATCCCCGCTGGACTGCGCAGCAGTCCCAAATCCTGGCGCCTCGATACATCAGGCAGATGCGCAAAAGACCGACATGGGGTTGCTATGCAACCCAACGGGGATAAATCCCCTCGCCACAAGATCCGTAGTGCAGAAATATTTGCGCGGTTGTGCCGGCTCCCGACCCTCGCCAATGCCAAACTCGGGTTCCTCGTTCTGTCATTTTTCCCGGGCCGGCTACCGTCCGCCGCAGCCTCCGGTCCCTGAGCCCTTGAACAAACCCCTATAACCCGTCCGAAAGCCCAGCCCAGAGCCCTCGAACACCCGAGAAAAAACCCTCCGGCTCCCGAGGTTTTTTCCTTTATCTGTCACCGGAAACTGCGAATTTCTAACCCATGGCCTCACCCCACCGCCAGCGGCACAGGACCGAGCGCCATGACGGCAAGCACGTGTCACCCAACCTACGTATGAACACGACGAAAGGAGATTCTTCATGTTTAAGCGCACTATGATCGCAGCTTCCCTGGCAGTGGCCGCCCTGGCTTCGGCCCAATCGATGGCCGCGGTTGTCGGTGGCGGCGCCACCCTGCCCGAAAAACTCTACAACGGCGCTTCGCCTCTGCCACGCCTGCTGCCAACGGACTTCAGCTACACCGGTGTCGGCAGCGGCGCCGGCAAGACGGCTTTCCTGACCAACGCCCCAGCCTCGATCAACCAGCCTGCCGGCACCCCGGTTGACTTCGCCGGTAGCGACTCGGTACTCAGCCAGACTGAATTGACCAACTACAACAACGCCTTCGGCGCCACCTTCGGCAAACTGATCCAGGTGCCATCGGTCGGCACATCGGTCACTATTCCGTACAAGAAATCCGGCACCACCACCCTGCAACTGACCGGCGCTCAACTGTGCAACATCTTCTCCGGCACCGTGACCACCTGGGGCCCGATCCTGGGTAACAGCGACGCCACTCCGATCAAGGTCATCTACCGTTCCGGCAGCAGCGGCACTACCGAATTGTTCGCCCGCTTCCTGAATGATTCCTGCCCTACCAAGTTCGGTGTCAGCAGCACTTTCACCACCGCCAACCTCGGTGCCGAGCCTGCCAACTGGCAAGCCGTCGCCGGCAGCGGCGACATCGTGACTGCGGTCAATGCCACCGACGGTGCCATCGGTTATGTCAGCCCTGACTTCGTATCCCCCAACAACAACGCCGTGGTTGCTCGTGTCAGCAAAAACGCCGTAGCTGCCGGTACTGCTCCGCTGCCAAGCCTGGCCAACACCACCGCTGCCCTGGGCACTGCTCCAGTCCCCGCTACCACTGCCGATCGTGCCAATCCATTGAAGTGGGTGCCAACCTTCGGTGCTGCCGCCACTGATACCCCGGTTCCAACCGGCGCCAACCAGTACCCGATCGTGGGCTACACCAACCTGCTCGTAGGTCAGTGCTACAAGACCGCTGCTGACGCTACCGCTGTGCGCAACTTCCTGACCAGCCTGTACACCGGCACCAAAAACTCCATCATCAACGCCCACGCGTTTTCCGTCGTACCGGGCACCAGCGCCACCCCGACCAACCTGGCCGGCGAAATCAAGAAAACTTTCCTCGACAACGCCTACGGCGATGGCCTGGATATCGCCAACGTCAGCGTCTGCAACGGCAAAGGTCGCTTGTAAGCCGCACGCAGGATGCAGAAACGGCCACAGGATGTGGCCACTTCAACACCCTATCGGGAGCGGCCAGGTTGGCGCTGCCGATGGGGTGTTTCTACGTCTAACGAACATGCGCACACCGATGCGCCGGATGATCTTAATGCCTGCCGGGTGCGCCTATGAACTTTGTGTGACAAACGTTCGGTCGCGCACCTCTGTAACCGCCTATCAGGTATCGATACGGCCGCCTCGGGGGCGGCTGTGTGTGACCTCACTCTGTGTTTTGGGAAAAGGATCGGATAGTGATGCGTCTGTACAAGAAAACTTCAAAACCGACGCCTCGCGGCTTCGCCCCTGGATCCTCTCGCTCGGTGCTGGAGCAGGGCGCGTTGTACCTCACCCCCCTGGCCCAGGCCATTGGCCTGCTGGTGCTCACGGGGACGGCCCAGGCCGCCCAGCCCGCGGCGTTCAGTTCGAGCTGGTTTGCCGCCAAGGGCGCGGCCCAGGCCACCAACGGCGCCCGCCCGGGCGGGCTGGTGCCGGGAGCGCCGCCACCGTTGGCGCAACAGCAGACGGTCAATCAGCAATTACAACGCTCCTTGAGCAATCTCAACAATACGATGGCGGCGATCGCCGCGCAGCAGGCCTTGCAAGCAGCGGGCCGTACGGCAGCCCTTGCCGGCCCGCAAACCATCCATAACGGGCTGGGCGGCAATGGCCTGAACCTGGTGATCGGCGCCGATGGCAAACCGGTCTTTGCCAATGTCGAGGCACCGGTGCAGACCGAGGCGGGCGGCAAGACCCAGGTCTCGATCAAGCAGACCGCCGACAAGGCGATCATCAATTGGGAGACCTTCAACGTCGGGCGCGATACCACCGTAGACTTCCAGCAGAACGCCGACTGGGCGGTGCTCAACCGGATCGATAACGCGACGGCGCCGAGCCAGATCCAGGGGGCGATCAGGGCCAATGGCACGGTGCTGATTCTCAACCAGAACGGCATCGTCTTCAGTGGCAGCAGCCAGATCAACGTGCGCAACCTGGTGGCGGCCGCCACCGCTTTCGACGACAGCCAGTTCAAGAGCAATGGCCTGTACAGCCCCGGCACGGCGCCTACGTTTACCAACGCCGGCGGCCAGGTGCGGGTCGAGCAGGGTGCGCGGATCGAAACCCACGCGCCTGCCAGTTCCACCGCCGGTGGCGGCTACGTGCTGTTGCTCGGCAGCGAAGTGGCCAACGCCGGGAGCATCAACACCCAGAAGGGCCAGACGGCGCTGGCGGCCGGCAGTGATTTTGTGATCAAGAAAGGCCAAGGCACCGACGGCAACGCCGACTCGTCGGTGCGCGGTAATTGGGTGGTCGCCAGTGGCGCGGGCCAGGTCAGCAACAGCGGCTTGTTGCAGGCGGCGCTGGGCGACGTGAGCCTGACCGGCCAGGACGTACGGCAAAACGGCGTGGCGCTGGCCAGCACCTCGGTGGATTCGCGCGGCACCCTGCACCTGACCGCCAGCCGCAGCGTGACCTTGGGCGAGGGCGCCACCAGCGCGATCCTGCTCGATAGCAGCAGTGCCCTGGACAGCCAGCGCAACGGCCTGTTGCAACCGGTCAGTGCCGACACTGCGCCTATCGTCGCGGCCGACGGTTATCGCCGCGACCAGTCGTTGATCGCAATCGACAGCGCCGGCACCGTCGACTTCCAGAAAGGCTCGATCACCCTGGCCAGTGGCGGCCAGGTCGGCGTTCGTGGGGGCCAACGCAGTCGGGTGAGCGACGGCGCGATCATTGATGTGTCCGGTGCGTTGGGCGTCAAGGTGGCGATGGAATCCAACAGCATCAAGATCAACGTCCAGGGCAACGAACAGCGCGATGCTCCCGGCAACCGCGACAACGGCGGTCTGAACAGCCAGGACGTGTGGGTCGATACCCGCGAGCTGGTGTTCGTACCTGCGGGCACCAACGGTTACGCCACCGATCGCTGGTACACCGCCGGTGGTCTGCTCGAAGTCAGCGGCTACCTGGGCACCCGTGTGCACAGCGTCGGTGAGTGGATGGCCCAAGGCGGCACAGTGTCCTTCACTGGCAACGACGTGGTAACGCAGAAGGGCTCGCAGATCAACCTGTCCGGCGGCACTCTCGATGTGCAGTCCGGCAAGGTCAAGCAGAGTTGGCTCAAGGGCTCGAACGGGCAACTTTATGAAGTGTCCAGAGCCCCCGGCGACATCCTCTACGAAGGCGTGTACCGGGGCTACGAAGCCCACAGCTCGCGTTGGGGCCAGAGCGAGTTCTACTACAGTCCGCTGATCGCGCCACGGGAGCGTTTCGAGCAGGGCTACAGCGTCGGCCGCGACGCCGGCACCCTGGTGATCGGCACACGCAACGCGGTGCTGGAGGGCCAAGTGGTCGGCGACACCTTCCAGAGCGACCACCAGGTGCAGGCCGCGCAGGTCGGGCTGGACGGTTACAACCAGTCGGCCAAGGCAGTGGCCCGTGGTGCGCAGCTGGTAGTCGGCAATTACGTGCCTTACTACGTGAAAAGCAGCGGCACCTTGCAATACGCGTTGCGCGCCAATGACGGCACGCTGCGGGACATCGTCGTGGGGGCTGGCGATCAATCCCTTTCCGTCGGGATGGGGCTCGACGGCCCGGTAGCCGAAGGCCGCGAAGGTCGCCTGTACCTGAACAGTGAACAGCTCAACGGCTTCGGCCTTGGTGCGGTGAAAATTGCCGCCATCGGCAGCATCAAGGTCGAGGGTGACCTGCAGGTGGCGTCCGCCGGTAGCATTATCCTGTACGGCCCGCAGGTCGAGGTCGATGCCAACCTCACCGCCCGGGGCGGCGACATTGTCCTGGGCAACGTGCTGCAGCAAATCAGCGAGAACGCCCGGGTCGAGGACACGCGGATCGATGGGGCTGACGGCAAGCGCGCCAGCGTGCGTGTGAGCGAGGGCGTGACTCTCGACACCCGGGGGCTCTGGAGCAATCAGCTGCGTAACCCCAATGACAGCAGTGCGTTGCCTTTCCTCAATGGCGGCAGTGTGTCCCTGCGCAGCAGTGGCGATGTCACGCTGGCGAGCGGCAGCCTGATCGATGTTTCGTCGGGGGCTGCGCTGCTGGCCGACGGCAAGCAACGCGGGGGCAAGGGCGGTAACCTGACCCTGGCGGCCAACGCCAATACCTCCGCCGGCGACGGGGTACTGAGCCTTGACGGCGAGATACGTGGCCATGGGGTCAATGGTGGTGGACGCCTGGGCGTGCAGGCCGGCAAGGTGACCATCAGCGACCAGCCACTGGCGGACGCCGATGCTGGCCTGGTACTGGGCAGTGGCTTCTTCGACAAGGGTTTCTCGGCCTACGACATTACCGGTAACCAGGGGCTGACCGTCAGCGCTGGCACTCAGCTGGACATCAGCATGCCGGTGTACCACTTCGGCGATAACCTTCAGGACGCCGCGACCGGCAGCGCTCCGCAGACCCTGTTGTCGCTCTGGACCCCTGAGCTGTATCAACAGGATGCGATCAAGGGCGTGTTGAGCCAGCGCAAGGGCGCGAGCCTGAGTCTGCAAGCCGGCAGCATCCTGTCCAGCGCCGGCGAGCGGGAAACGACGGCGCTGTCGATCGGCACGGGGGCGCGGATCAGTGTCGATCCGGGCAGCAGCCTGAGCCTGGCCAGTGTCGGCCAGTTGAGCGTCGACGGTCAGCTCGATGCCTGGGGCGGGAAGATCCAGCTGACTCAAATCAAGCCGGCGGGGTTGGCAGATGTTCCGGTTGTCGAACGCCCCCATCAGCGCTCGATCCTGCTGGGCGAACACGCGTTGCTGGACGTTTCGGCCCGTGCTGTAACCGCAGTGGACGCCCAGGGGCGGCGTTACGGTCGGGTTGACGACGCCGGCAGCATCGTCATCGGCGGCAGTGTCGATACGGCCAAGGGCACCGCCAGTGCGCCGGACCTGTTCGTGGTGGTGAAGCAGGGCGCACGACTGTTGGCCAACGGTGCCCAGGCGGAACTGGATATTCGCGGCCAGGGCGCCACGACGCTGAGCAGCGCTGGCGGCAGCATCGCCTTGAGTTCGAACAATGGCCTGCGCCTGGACGGCGAATTCCAGGCGCAGGCCGGCGGTGCGGGCGCTGCCGGTGGCAGTCTATCGGTAGCCTTGGAAACCCCGTTGTACGATCGTTCGACGGTGGACGATCAGGTGCTGGTCCCCCGTGAGCTGATCCTGTCCCGGGGCACCAGCGCTTCCACCGATAGCCTGATGAGCTACGGCCAGGGCCGCCTGGACGTTGATAAAGTCAGCCGGGGCGGTTTCGCTAACCTGACCTTGCTGAGCAACGGCATTCTGTCGTTCGCCGGTGACATGAACCTGAACCTGGCGCAGAGCCTGCAAATTTATACCGGCTCCCTGGCGCTGGCCGAGGGCGCGACGGGTGACAGCCGGATATCCTTGAACGCCCCTTATGTGCGTCTGGCGGGGGCTACGGCGCGCGGCACCGACGTGCATGTACGCCCGACCATCCAGGGCGGCTTGTCGCTGCAGGACAGTGCCGCCCGGTTGGAGGTCAATGCCGACCTGCTGGACCTGCGCGACGTCCTGACCCTGGGCGCTCATGGCGTGCTGGCGCGCCAGCAGGGCCCGGCGCTGGAGGTTGACCGCCGTGGTTTCGCCCAGGCGCAGTTGAACAGTCGGGGTGACCTGCGTTTTCTCGGTGGCTCGCCGCTCAATAGCGAGCGTACCGCCACACAACTGTTGAGCAACGCCGACCTGACCCTGGCCGCGGCGCAGATCTATCCGACCACGGGCGCCACGGCGCTGGTCAAGACCACCGCGGACTCCACCCTGCGGATCGCGCGTACCACCGACACGCTGCCGGCCGTACCGTATTCGGCGTTCGGTTCGCTGAGCCTGGATGCCGGCACCCTGTTGCAGGGCGGCGTGCTGCGTGCGCCGTTGGGGCTGCTCAGCCTTGGCGAAGAAGTGGGCAATATCCAGACCCTGAAGCTGTTGCCGGGCAGTGTCACGTCGGTCAGCGCGGTCGGTTTGAACATGCCTTATGGCGGTACGGTCGACGGTTTGTCCTATCGCTACAACGGCAAGGACGTCGAATTGATCGGGGCCGGGGGCAGTATCTCGACCAACGTGTTGTCGGTGGGCGTGTCGATGACCGGGCACACCATTGATGTGCAATCCGGCGCCGTGCTCGACCTGTCCGGTGGCGGCGACCTGGCCGGCGCCGGTTTCATTTCCGGGCGTGGCGGCTCTACCGACGCGCGTTATAACCCGTTGGTGCAGATCGGTGCGGACGGCAGCCTGGTATTGCCGGGGCTGGACACTAACCCGGTGTACGCCATCGTTCCCGGTGACCAGCGCAGCTACGCGCCTCCGTCGGGGGAAGCCGGGGCGCGCGATCCGCTGATTGGCCAGCGCATTACCCTGGACGCCGGCGTTCCGGGCCTGCCGGCGGGCACCTACACCTTGCTGCCGTCGACCTATGCCTTGTTGCCGGGGGCGTTCCGGGTAGAGCTCAACGGCTTGGCGAGCAACGGAAAAATGGCCAGCAGCCTGGCCATGCGGAACGGCTCCTGGGCCACCTCGGGCGGCTTGTCGATTGCTCACAGCGACATTCGCGATGCGCTGTCCAGTCAAGTGATCCTGACGTCGGCGGACGTGCTGCGGCGGTACTCGCAATACAACGAAACCGACTACGCGGCGTTCGCCAAGGCCGACGCCGCGCTCAAGGGCGTGCCACGGGCGATGATCGAGGCCGATGGCAAGACCCTCAAACTCAAGTTCAAGGTTGTGGGCGAACCTGGCGAGACGTTTCAATTCAATGGGAAGGCCAATTTCAAACCGGCCGAGGGCGGCCTGGGCGGCAGCGTCGGTATTTTCGCCGACGCCCGCCGCCTCGAAGTGCTGCCGGTGGGCCAGCAGGCTACCCCGGGCTTCGCCGGCGCCTCGCTGTATGATCAGGCGCTTAACGCCTTGCAGGTTCCACGCCTGACGATCGGCACGCTGCCTGGGGTCATGTACGGCCAGGGCGGCAATCTGGTGACCTTCAACTCGACCCTGTCCGACATCACCCTGCGCCAGGGCAGCAGCCTCAAGGCCGGCGAAGTCTTCCTCGTCACCAGTGGCAAGGCCGGCGCCATCGTGGTCGAGCAGGGCGCGAGTATCAATACCCTGGGCCAAGGCAGCGCGCCGTTCGATTCGCGCAGCGGCTTCATCTACAACCCCGGCCAGAACGGCGTGTTAGCGGTGTCCAACGGCTGGCTCGACGTGCTACCGCCCACCCCAGGCGCGGGTACCGATGGTCCGGGGTCGATCCTGATCGGCCAATGCGACACCGGCCATTGCAGCGGCACCACCGAACTCTATTCCCAGGGCACCATCACTGCCGCCACCGACAATGCCTTCAACCTCGACGAGTCAGTGCGCTTCGGCACGCGCAACCTGACGTTGGCGGTGGGCGCGATCAACATCGGTTCGGCCCAGGCACTGGCGGCGGCGCAACAACGCCAGGCGCTGCCCCAGGGGTTGACCCTTAACCAGCAGGTACTCGACCGCCTGCTGCGCGGCGACAGCCTCAAGGGTGCACCGGCCCTGGAAAACCTGGTGCTCAATGCCCGGGAATCGGTGAATTTCTACGAAAGCGTCGACCTCAGTACCCTGGACCCATTGACCGGCAAGTCCAGTTTGCAACGCCTTGTCCTCGGCACGCCGGCGATCTACGGCTATGGCAACGCCGGTGACCGCGCCAGCATTCGTACCGGCACCCTGGTGTGGAACGGGGCGCTGACACCGGCCGGCGCGCCGCTGCTGGCCGGGCCGGGTAACGGCAGCGGGATACTGGATCTCCAGGCCCAGGTGGTGGAGTTCGGTTACGGGCCCAATGCCCAGGCCAACAACCTCGACAACCCGCAGCGTCTGACGTTGGGCTTCGGCCAGGTCAACCTGACCGCCAGCCAGCGCATCACCGCCAACCACAAAGGCGCGCTGCAGGTGTACCAGTCGCGCGGCGACTATGTCAGCGGC
>Ga0209795_10000939_pt1 | contig 19570 bp, 16 predicted proteins | sample AgamicOrMarz_FD_187166 | JGI IMG/M metagenome (GOLD analysis project Ga0209795, IMG submission 187166) | Agave microbial communities from Guanajuato, Mexico - Or.Ma.rz (SPAdes) (version 2) | ecosystem: Host-associated > Plants > Phyllosphere > Phylloplane/Leaf | place: Guanajuato, Mexico...
TCATGACCTTTATGCCGGTCATCTTCACCGTGTTCTTCCTGTGGTTCCCGTCAGGTCTGGTGCTGTACTATATCGTCAGCAACCTGGTGACCATCATCCAGCAGCAGCTGATTTACCGTGGTCTGGAAAAACGTGGCCTGCATAGCCGCGAAAAGAAAAAGTCCTGATTCGGTTGTAAGCCGGATAAGGCGAAGCCGCCATCCGGCAAACGGAACGAAAACAAAAGGCGGTCACATGACCGCCTTTTTTATTGCAACAAAATAGAGACCAACCATGAGCCATAACGACACTATCGTCGCCCAGGCAACCCCACCGGGACGCGGTGGTGTAGGCATTCTGCGTATCTCCGGCCTGAAGGCGCGTGAGGTAGCCGAAGCGGTGCTGGGTAAGCTGCCAAAGCCGCGCTACGCTGATTATCTGCCGTTTAAAGACAGTGACGGCACGCCGCTGGATCAGGGCATTGCGCTGTGGTTCCCCGGCCCGAACTCCTTTACCGGGGAAGATGTGCTGGAGCTACAGGGCCACGGCGGCCCGGTGATCCTCGACCTGCTGTTAAAACGTATTCTGACCCTGCCCGGCCTGCGCATTGCGAAGCCGGGCGAGTTCTCCGAGCGCGCCTTTCTGAACGACAAGCTCGATCTGGCACAGGCCGAGGCGATTGCTGACCTGATTGACGCCAGCTCTGAACAGGCGGCCCGCTCTGCGCTGAACTCCCTTCAGGGGGCGTTTTCCGCGCGCGTGAACCACCTTGTGGAAGCCCTGACGCACCTCAGGATCTACGTCGAAGCGGCCATCGACTTCCCGGATGAGGAGATCGACTTCCTCTCTGACGGCAAAATCGAAGCCCAGCTTAACGAGGTGATGAGGGATCTCGACGCGGTACGCGCCGAAGCGCGTCAGGGTAGCCTGCTGCGTGAAGGGATGAAGGTGGTCATCGCCGGACGCCCCAACGCCGGCAAATCGAGCCTGCTGAACGCCCTGGCGGGCCGTGAAGCGGCGATCGTCACCGACATCGCCGGCACCACCCGCGACGTGCTGCGCGAGCATATCCACATCGACGGCATGCCGCTGCATATTATCGACACCGCGGGTCTGCGCGATGCCAGCGACGAAGTGGAGCGTATCGGTATCGAACGCGCCTGGCAGGAGATCGAGCAGGCCGACCGCGTGCTGTTTATGGTGGATGGCACCACCACCGACGCCGTTGACCCGGCGGATATCTGGCCGGACTTTATCGCCCGCCTGCCTGCCAAACTGCCGATCACCGTTGTGCGTAACAAAGCGGATGTTACCGGCGAAACGCTGGGCATCAGTGATGTAAATGGTCACTCACTTATTCGTCTGTCGGCACGTACCGGCGAAGGCGTGGACGACCTGCGCAACCATCTCAAGCAGAGCATGGGCTTTGATACCAGCATGGAAGGCGGCTTCCTGGCACGTCGTCGTCACCTGCAGGCGCTGGAAGAGGCGGCCAATCACCTTGTTCAGGGTAAAGCGCAGCTGATCGGCGCGTGGGCAGGAGAACTGCTGGCGGAGGAGCTGCGTCTGGCGCAGCAGAACCTGAGCGAGATCACCGGGGAGTTCACGTCGGACGATCTGCTGGGAAGGATTTTCTCGAGCTTCTGTATTGGTAAGTAACTCTCGCTAACTAATGGTGATTTCCTCCCAGGAAATCACCATTGTCCAAATGGCAACTCGCCTAAACTTCTTTCAGCCCCTATTCTGCTTGCCTGTGTTTAGGGGGGAGTTATGGCACGTTTTCTGTTTTGTAGCTTCGCGCTGGTTCTGCTTTATCCGTCAGGTATTGATATGTATCTGGTGGGGCTGCCGCACATCGCTCGCGATTTGAATGCCAGCGAAGCGCAGTTGCATATTGCGTTTTCGGCCTACCTGGCGGGGATGGCGTCGTCAATGGTGTTTGCCGGGCGCGTCGCTGATAAAGCGGGTCGTCAGCCCGTCGCCATTACAGGCGCGGTGATTTTTGCGCTGGCTTCTGTGCTGTGTTCACTGGCTCAGGACAGCACGCTGTTCCTTACGGGTCGCTTTATTCAGGGCATTGGCGCAGGCGGCTGCTACGTGGTGGCCTTTGCGATTTTGCGCGACACCTTAAGCGCCCAGCGCCGCGCCAGGGTACTTTCCATGATGAACGGGATCACCTGCATCATCCCGGTGCTGGCACCGGTAGTGGGCTACCTGATCATGCTGAAATTTCCGTGGCAGAGCCTTTTCTGGACGATGGCGACCATGGGGACGCTGGTCTTTATCCTGTCGATCGCCGTGCTGAAAGAGACGCATCCCGGCGCGCAGAAGGCAGGGCATACCGCGACGATTCACCCGTCAGAGAAACTTCTGAACCGCTTTTTCCTCAGTCGCCTGGCGATAACGACGTTAAGCGTGGCGGTGATCCTCACCTATGTAAACGTTTCCCCGGTATTGCTGATGGAGATCATGGGCTTCGAGCGCGGTGAATATTCGGTTGTGATGGCGCTGAACGCGGTGGTCAGCATGACCGTCTCTTTCTCGATGCCTTTCGCCCTTAATATCTTCCGCCAGCGCACGCTGATGCTGACCTCGCAGGTCGTATTCCTCGTGGCGGGTGTGATCCTGGCGACCACCAGCTTACCCGCGATGATGCTGGTAGGCATTACGCTTATCTGTGCCGGCTTCTCCACCGGATTTGGCGTGGCGATGAGCCAGGCGCTCGGTCCGTTCTCGCTGCGGGCCGGGGTGGCAAGCTCGGTGCTGGGCATTGCGCAGGTCTGCGGGTCGTCGCTGTGGATTTGGCTGGCGGCCATCATGGGGCTGAACGCACTGAATATGCTGATCGGGGTACTGATTGGCTGTAGCATACTGTGCATTATCTTACTTTTAGCGACCCGGCCCGCAGCGCATTATGAAGAAGCCCCTCAGCAGTCTCGATCTTAACCTGTTGTTGTGCCTGCAGCTTTTGTTGCAGGAGCGCAGCGTCACCAAGGCCGCAAAACGGATGAACGTGACGCCGTCGGCGGTGAGTAAATCGCTGGCGAAGCTGCGCGACTGGTTCGACGATCCGCTGTTCGTCAAAACCCCGCTGGGGCTGCTGCCCACGCCGCTGACCGTGAGCCTCGAGCAGGATCTGGCCGACTGGATGCAAATAGGCAACCAGATCCTCGATAAGTTTCATCACGACACGCCCGGCGGCCTGACGTTTGAACTGGCGGCGGAAACGCCGCTGATGCTGATCCGGCTTAACGAGCTGCTGGCGCAGGTCAATCAGCGCTATCCCCAGGCCACGGTGAAGATGCGTCACTGGGATTACGACTCGCTGGACGCCATTACGCGCGGGGAAGTGGATCTGGGCTTTACCGGGCGGGAAACGCACCCGCGCTCACGCGAACTGCTGAAGCTGATGCCGTGGTTTATCGATTACGAAATTCTGTTCAGCGATCGTCCGTGCGTCTATCTGCGGGACGATCATCCCGCGCTGGAGGAGGAGTGGAACCTGGAGACGTTCCTGCGCTATCCGCATATCAGCATTTTTTGGGAGCGCAGCGATACCTGGGCGCTGGACGAAGTGCTGCGCGAAATAGGCCGTGAGCGCAATATCGCCATGTGCTTGCCCGGGTTCGAACAGTCGATGTTTATGGCGGCACAGCCCGGCCATAACTACATCGCCACCGCACCGCATTATTGCCATCACTATAATCAGTACCACCAGCGCAAGCTGGTGAAGCTCCCCATTCCCGTTGATGACGCACAGGCAGAAAAGCTCACCGTGCCCTTCACTCTCATCTGGCATAAACGCAACAGCCACAATCCCAAAATCCTCTGGCTACGCGAAACCATTAAAGCGCTTTATGGCGCTCCTCTGCGCTAAACGTCCCGATTTTGCCTAAGTAAATGTAAAGTTCGGTCCTAAGGCTTTTCTTAAAGCCATTTACTGATTAAAAGAAAGGCTAAGTTGAGCGATAATGATGTAACCGTTTAACCGACTACGACCATTATCAAGGAGCGAAAAATGGCTACGCATTTTGCACGTGGGACACTGACAGAAGGACGGCTTGTTTCGGCCCGCCTGTCGTCAGCGTGTCACCGTGAAGCACTGAAATTGCCGGAACATCGCAGGACGCGATATTTGGCCTCCAGAGCGCTTCTCGCAGAGCTGATGTTTATGCTGTACGGCACCATCGAACTGCCCGATATGATCACCCAACCCGAAGGCCGACCGGTCTTTGCTGACCCCGATCTCCCTCGTTTCTCCATCGCCTATGCGGGCAACATTATCGGCCTTGCGCTCACCACCGAAGGTGACTGCGGGCTGGATCTGGAGCTTCAGCGTGCCACGCGCGGTTTTCACGTTATTAACCCGCATGAGGATTACCCGCTCTCCAGCAATGAAAAGCTGTGGATCCGAAACCAAAACGATCCCATTGAGGCCAAATCCCAGCTCATCACCCTGCGTCAGAGCATCCGCAAGCTGTGTGGCTGTGCGTCTGATGATGCCAGCCTGCTGCAGCTTCTGCCTGGCTCAGGACGGCTGCGTGCGGCGAAAGCCACGCGGGTCGAAGCGCTCAGCGACGCAGAAGACGTGCTGATCTGGTCCATCGCTGTCACGCCAGCGATTGAACGGCTGAAAATCTGGGAATTTGATAGTTTACGCGGGTGGCACTGCCTTCCGGATGTGCCCGATCGCGCCAACGAACCCGCGGCGCGTCTGATGAGATTAACCAGTTTACCGGCCGAAAAAGCATTTACCCTTAGCTGATCCATTCAGGGTCATCATGATGAAACAGGAGTAATCATGTCTGATACGTTGAAAGTTGTTACGTTACTGGGAAGCCTGCGCAAAGGTTCATTTAACGGCATGGTTGCCCGCACGCTGCCGCAGCTGGCACCGGCGGGGATGGACATCACCGCCCTGCCTTCTATTGGCGACATCCCGCTCTACGACGCCGACGTGCAGCAGGAAGAGGGTTTCCCGCAGAGCGTTGAGGCGCTGGCAGAGCAGATCCGCCAGGCCGACGGCGTCGTCATCGTTACGCCTGAATACAACTACTCGGTTCCCGGTGGCCTGAAGAACGCCATCGACTGGCTCTCTCGTTTACCGGAGCAACCGCTCGCGGGTAAACCGGTGCTGATTCAGACCAGCTCAATGGGCGCCATTGGCGGCGCGCGCTGCCAGTATCACCTGCGTCAGATCCTGGTGTTCCTGGATGCAATGGTGATGAACAAGCCGGAATTTATGGGTGGCGTGATTCAGAACAAGGTCGACCCGCAGACGGGTGAAGTGGTGGATCAGAGCACGCGTGACCATCTGTCTGGTCAGCTGACCGCGTTTGGGGATTATATTAAGCGGGTGAAAGCCTGATAAAAAAGCCCGGTGGCGCTTTGCTTACCGGGCCTACACTCGTCAGTAGGTCAGGTAAGCTAAGCGCCACCTGACAACACAAACCGCATCTTAGTGCGCGTCAATAAACACAATCTTCAGCACAAACAGCAGCGCCACGACGATCACGCACGGGCTGAGTTCGCGCAGGCGGCCGGTACCGATCTTCATCACGCAGTAAGAGATAAAGCCCAGCGCGATACCTTCGGTAATCGAGAAGCTGAACGGCATCATCACCGCGGTAATAAACGCTGGCACCGCTTCGGTCAAATCGTCCCACTTCACGCGCGCCAGGCTGGACGTCATCAGCACGCCAACATAAATCAGCGCGCCGGCTGCCGCATACGGAGGCACCATGCCCGCCAGCGGAGAGAGGAAGATCACCAGCAGGAACAGCAGGCCGACGACAACCGCCGTCAGGCCGGTACGGCCGCCCACGGAGACGCCGGAAGAGGATTCAATGTAAGCGGTAACAGACGAGGTGCCGATGAAAGAGCCAGCGACGGAGGAGACGCTGTCCACAAATAGCGCCTGCTTCATGCGCGGGAACTTGCCTTTCTCATCCGCCAGACCCGCTTTGTCGGTCACGCCGATCAGCGTTCCGGAGGAGTCGAACAGGTTTACCAGCATGAACGAGAAAATCACACCTGCCAGACCGAGGTTCAGCGAACCGGCCAGGTCTACGTGACCAATCACGGTCGACACGCTCGGCGGCGCAGAGACGATGCCGCTGTAGTGAACGTCACCCAGCATCCAGCCCAGCAGAGTAGTGACGATAATCGATACCAGCACCGCAGCGTGAATGTTGCGCGACGCCAGAATGGCGATGATAAAGAAGCCGAGCACGCCCAGCAGCACGCTGTGGGAGGTCAGGTTGCCAATGCTCACCAGGGTTTCCGGGTTCGCCACGATCACACCGGCGTTTTTCAGCCCCATCATGCCGATGAACAGGCCGATACCGCTGGTAATGCCCACGCGCAGGCTCACCGGGATATTCGCAATCATCCAGTAGCGCACGCGGAAAATGGTCAGCAGCAGCAGGCCAATCGCGCCCCAGAAGATGGCGCCCATACCAACCTGCCACGGCAGCCCCATCGCCTGAACTACCACGAACGCGAAGAACGCATTCAGGCCCATTGCCGGTGCCAGTGCGACCGGCAGGTTAGCGAACACGCCCATCAGAATGCTGCCAAGCGCAGCGATCAGGCAGGTCGTCACGAAGACGGCGCTGGTGTCCATGCCAGCCACGCCCAGAATTTGCGGGTTAACAAAAACGATATAGACCATCGTCAGGAAGGTAGTAAAACCGGCGATCACTTCGGTGCGTGCCGTTGTGCCGTGCTCGCGCAGTTTAAACACGCGCTCAAGCAGACCCTGACCAGATGTCTGGGTAGTGTGTTGTTGACTCATCATCAATTTCCGAACAAGGAGGGAAAATTCGTCGCTATCCTATACCAAAATGCGACAATAAGGGCGGTTACGGGATACTTTTTTTCATTGATTTTGCTTATACGGCAACGATTGCGTCTCGTAAATCTGCAGCACGTAAACGTTAAACTTGTTAAAAGGGAAAGGCATGTCCGGAATTGAAGCGGTATTTTTCGACTGCGACGGTACGCTGGTCGACAGTGAGGTCATTTGTTCCCGCGCGTATGTCGCCATGTTCCAGGAATTTGGCATTACGCTCGATCTCGACGAAGTGTTCAAACGCTTTAAGGGCGTCAAGCTCTACGAGATCATCGACATCATTAACGCAGAGCACGGCACGGATCTGGCGAAAGCGGATCTGGAGCCGGTGTACCGCGCCGAGGTCGCACGCCTGTTCGACTCTGAGCTGGAGGTTATTCCCGGCGCGAATGCGCTGCTGGATGCGATGACGGTGCCCATCTGCGTGGTCTCCAACGGACCGGTCAGCAAAATGCAGCATTCGCTCGGCAAGCTGGAGATGGTGCATCACTTCCCGGAAAAATTGTTCAGCGGCTACGATATCCAGCGCTGGAAGCCCGATCCGGCCCTGATGTTCCATGCGGCAAAGGCGATGAACGTGAACGTGGAGAACTGCATTCTGGTGGATGATTCCTCTGCGGGGGCGCAGTCGGGGATTGATGCAGGAATGGAGGTGTTTTACTTCTGTGCCGATCCGCACAACAAGCCGATCGATCATCCGAAAGTGACGACCTTTACCGACCTGGCGCAGCTGCCAGCGTTGTGGAAGGCTCGCGGGTGGGATATTACTCGCTGAAAAAACAAAGCCGGATGGCGCTAACGCTTATCCGGCCTACATGGCTCGTAGGCCCGGTTAGCGCAGCGCCACCGGGCATTTGAGTGCCGATCACTCTTTCGGATCTTTCCCCGCCAGCAGCTTGTCCAGCTCGTCGCCGCCCACGTGACGGAAATCCTGACCTTTCACGAAGTAGAAGATGTATTCACAAATGTTCTGGCAGCGGTCGCCGATACGCTCGATGGAGCGTGCGCAGAACAGGGCGGTCAGTACGCTTGGGATCGTCCGCGAATCTTCCATCATGTAGGTCATCAGCTGGCGCACGATGCCTTCGTACTCCTGGTCGACTTTCTTGTCTTCACGGTAGATACGCACCGCTTCGTCCAGATCCATACGCGCAAAGGCATCCAGCACGTCGTGCAGCATCTGCACGGTGTGGCGGCCCAGCGACTCCAGGCTGACCAGCAGCGGCTGGTGCTGCTGGGAGAATTTCTCCAGCGCGGTACGGCAGATTTTATCGGCCACGTCGCCAATACGTTCCAGCTCGGCGATGGTTTTGATGATCGCCATCACCAGACGCAGGTCGCTCGCCGTTGGCTGGCGCTTGGCAATAATGCGCACGCAGGCCTCGTCGATGGCCACTTCCATCATGTTGACGTTCTGATCGCCGGCGATAACGCGCTTCGCCAGCTCGCTGTCCTGGTTGTGCATGGCAGTGATCGCATCAGAAAGCTGCTGCTCCACCATGCCACCCATGGTCATCACCTGGGTGCGGATGCTTTCCAGCTCTGCGTTGAACTGGCCGGAAATGTGTTTATTAAGATTGAGGTTGTCCATGGTTCACTCCAAATCAACCGTAGCGGCCAGTAATATAATCTTCAGTTTGTTTCTTCGCGGGGCGGGTGAACAGCGCATCCGTATCGCTAAACTCAATCAGCTCGCCCAGGTACATAAACGCCGTGTGATCGGAGCAACGCGCAGCCTGCTGCATGTTGTGTGTCACGATAACCACGGTGTAATCCTGCTTCAGCTCGGTGATCAGCTCTTCAATGCGGCCCGTGGAGATAGGGTCCAGCGCGGAACACGGCTCATCAAGCAGCAGCACTTCCGGGCGGATGGCGATGCCGCGCGCAATGCACAGACGCTGCTGCTGACCGCCGGAGAGAGAGTAACCGCTCTGGTGTAACTTATCTTTGGTTTCGTTCCACAATGCGGCCTTGGTCAAGGCCCACTGCACGCGCTCGTCCATATCGGCACGGGAGAGCTTTTCAAACAGGCGCACGCCAAACGCGATGTTGTCATAAATCGACATCGGGAACGGCGTCGGTTTCTGGAACACCATGCCCACTTTCGCGCGCAGCAGGGCGATATCCTGGGCGTGGGTCAAAATGTTTTCCCCGTCCAGGATGATTTCACCTTCGGCGCGCTGCTCCGGATAGAGCGAATACATCTTGTTAAAGGTACGCAGCAGGGTAGATTTACCGCAGCCGGACGGACCGATGAATGCCGTGACCTGGTTCTTCGCGATATCCAGGTTGATGTTCTTCAGGGCATGGAATTTGCCGTAGTAGAAGTTCAAATCACGAACCTGAATCTTACCCGGGGCAGTATCAACCATACTCATTGACTCATTTCCTCATTCGGCGCCGCGATGTGCCGCGCCGTAAAAATTTAACCGTGTTTCTTCTTCGCGAAAATGACGCGCGCCAGAATGTTCAGCAACAGTACGCAAAGGGTGATGATCAGCACCCCGGCCCACGCCAGCTGCTGCCATTCCGCGAATGGGCTCATCGCAAATTTAAAGATCGTCACCGGCAGGTTGGCGATCGGCTGCATCATGTCCGTGCTCCAGAACTGGTTCGAGAGCGACGTAAACAGCAGCGGTGCCGTTTCCCCGGCGATACGTGCCACCGCCAGCAGGATACCGGTCATGATCCCGGAGATAGACGCTTTCAGCGTAATCGCGGAGATCATCTTCCATTTCGGCGTCCCCAGTGCGTAAGCCGCTTCGCGCAGGCTATCCGGCACCAGTTTCAGCATGTTCTCGGTGGTGCGGATGACGATCGGCACCTGCAGCAGCGCCAGCGCAATCACGCCTGCCCAGCCGGAGAAGTGTTCCATCTGCGCCACCACAACGGTGTAAACGAACAGACCAACGACGATAGACGGCGCAGACAGCAGGATGTCATTGATGAAGCGAATGACTTCAGCCAGCCAGGATTTGCGGCCATACTCCGCCAGATAAATCCCCGCCATGATGCCCAGCGGCGTACCAAAGACCGTTGCCCAGAGGATCAGCAGGCCGCTGCCCGCCAGGGCGTTTGCCAGACCACCGCCCGCCGTATTGGGCGGCGGCGTCATTTCGGTGAACAACGCCAGAGACATGCCGTCGATGCCGCGGGTAATGGTCGACATCAGGATCCAGATCAGCCAGAACAGGCCGAACGCCATCGTCGCCATGGAGAGCGTCAGCGCAATGCGGTTTTTGAAGCGGCGCTTCGCCTGCATTTTGCGACGGGATTCTGCCAGCGCTGGGCTGCTTTGCATTTCGAGCGTTGCCATTAGCGTGCCCCCTCATTTTTAGCGAGACGCATAATCATCAGCTTGGAAATCGCCAGAACGATGAAGGTGATAACAAACAGGATCAGCCCCAGCTCCATCAGCGCCGCCACGTGCAGCCCGGATTCTGCTTCGGCGAATTCGTTTGCCAGCGCAGAGGTAATGCTGTTACCCGGCATGAACAGCGACACGCTGTCGAGCTGGTAGGTGTTACCGATAATAAAGGTGACTGCCATGGTTTCACCCAGCGCGCGGCCCAGGCCCAGCATAATGCCGCCGATGACACCATTTTTGGTGAACGGAAGAACGATGCGCCAGATGACTTCCCAGGTGGTGCAGCCGATGCCGTAGGCCGACTCTTTCATCATCACCGGGGTTTGCTCGAAGACATCGCGCATCACCGCCGCAATGTACGGAATAATCATGATGGCGAGGATCACGCCTGCCGCCAGAATACCGATACCAAATGCCGGGCCAGCGAACAGGGCACCAACAAACGGGATGGTGGAGAGAACGTTGCCGACCGGCTCCTGGAAGTAGGTCGCGAACAGCGGCGCAAAGATAAACAGGCCCCACATGCCGTACACGATACTGGGGATCGCGGCCAGCAGTTCAATAGCGATGCCCAGCGGGCGACGCAGCCAGCCTGGCGCCAGCTCCGTCAGGAACAGGGCGATACCAAAGCTCACCGGAACCGCAATCAGCAGGGCGATAAACGAGGTCACCAGCGTGCCGTAAATCGGCACCAGCGCACCGTAGATGTCGTTTGGCGCATCCCACTCTTTGGTCCACAGGAAGGAGAAACCGAATTTCTGGATGCTCGGCCATGAGGAGAAAATCAGAGACACGATAATGCCGCCCAGCAGCAATAGCACAATCAGCGCAGCCAGTCTGACCAGCGCGCTGAAAATCATGTCACCTTTTTTACCCGGAGGGTTAAATACAGGCTTGGTTGCAGCCATAAATTACTCTTCTGTTTGAAACGTCTTACGAATATGCCCGGTGGCGCTAACGCTTACCGGGCCTACAGGTGGAGCCGTAGGACGGGATAGCGTTAGCGCCACCCGCCATCTTCGTCAAAAATATCCTGTTAGTACAGCGCTTTACCGCTGCTGTCTTTCACGTTGGTTTTCCATGCAGCACGAATCTGCTCAACCACGCTGTCCGGCAGGCTGGCGTAATCCAGATCGTTCGCCTGTTTGCCGCCGTTTTTGTATGCCCAGTCGAAGAACTTCAGCACTTCAGCACCCTGCTCAGGTTTCTTCTGCTCTTTGTGGACCAGAATGAAGGTGGTAGAGGTGATTGGCCAGGCGTCATCGCCTTTCTGGTTCGTCAGATCCTGAGCGAAGGATTTGCTCCAGTCAGCGCCTTTCGCGGCGTTAGCGAAGTTCTCTTCGGTCGGGCTAACCGGTTTGCCGTCCGCAGACATCAGTTTGGTATAAGCCAGGTTGTTCTGCTTCGCGTAAGCGTACTCTACGTAACCGATGGAGCCCGGCAGACGCTGGACGAACGCGGCGATACCGTCGTTACCTTTGCCGCCCAGACCGGTTGGCCAGTTAACGGTAGAGCCAGAACCGACTTTCGATTTCCACTCTTCGTTCACTTTCGCCAGGTAGCTGGTGAAGACGAAGGAGGTACCGGAACCGTCAGCACGACGCACCACGGCGATGTTCTGCGAAGGCAGTTTTACGCCCGGGTTCAGTTTGGTGATGGCTTCGTCATCCCATTTTTTGATTTTGCCGAGGTAGATATCACCCAGGGTTTTACCGTCCAGCACCAGCTCGCCAGACTTCAGGCCCGGGATGTTCACCGCCAGCACCACGCCGCCAATCACGGTCGGGAACTGGAACAGGCCTTCCTGCGCCAGCTTGTCATCAGACAGCGGAGCGTCAGACGCGCCGAAATCGACAGTGTTTGCGGTAATTTGTTTTACGCCACCGGAGGAGCCGATACCCTGATAGTTAACCTTGTTGCCGGTTTCTTTCTGGTAGGTATCCGCCCATTTGGCATACACCGGCGCAGGGAAGGTTGCACCCGCGCCTGTCAGGCTTGCTGCTGCAAAGGCAGAGAAAGCGCTCAGAGATAAGGTCGCGGCGACAACAGTTGCGACAGTGGTACGCATAACTTTCATAATGTCTCCTGCAAGGATTTCGTAAATCATTGTTTAAGTGGCTACGATGAGCAAAATAGGACAAACAGGTGACAGATAAATGTACGAAATATGACAGTTTTATGACAATGAAAAATGAATGTTTAACACGATGAAAAATAACAGTATTAATTCATGGCGCGGTCATTTTTTTGTCATGTTTTTTTGAGAGACGGTAACGCTGAGAGGGCAAATATGACAACGGCTGTCATAAACAGCCGTTGAGACATCAGTTGATGATTTCTATCGTGAGCGTCGCCGTTGCTGAGAACGGCCCCGGCTGAGGTTTGGCCCCGGTGGCGCTGGCTGGCGCACCTGAAAAAGTGAGCGTGCCCTGCATATCACCCAGTGTCTCGGGGGATTGCGTCGTTTCAGCCGCAAGTTCCCCGCCGTTAACGTTCACTTCTTTGTCCCGCTTATCGTAAATCTTAATGCCGACATCCGGATTATTTGTCGCAACCATGGTGCCATCCGGGCTTGAGCCAGAGGCCTGTATCGTGGCCCCGAGTAGGTCGAGAGTAAACATATTTGAGCATTTAATATTCACTTTCCGCGTGATCTTATGCCGCTTCAACGCCTCGCCTTTTACAGAGGGAAACTCGGAGGCGAGGATTTTTTTGAAATCAAACATAATCGTCTGGCCTTCGTCTATTTCACAGGTTTGCGGAACCGTTAACGACCCCTCAACGATCACGTCAGAAATCACTTCATGCGAAACGGTAACAGGATCGATGGTGGCATAGATATTAGCCATAACCGTTCTCGGTATATTGACGACGCCCGTAAAATGCCTTTTGACGTATAAATAGATAATACCCGAGCCGCCGCTGTAAAAGGTGGTGGCTGAACTGATGCCGTCATGGCATCCGTAGTGCCCCCCCGTGTCATTAGGCATATGATCGAAGGGCACTGACACGTAGCCTTTTCCAAGAACGTAAACAATCAGGCCAATATCAAGCTGGGCGTTGAGATCGTAAAAATGCACGTTTCGTCTAACGGCAGTAGGCTTTAAGGAAGGATTAACGATACTGGTGATATAGGCATATTTATAGGTCTCGTTTTTTCCCGTCAGACAGTAGCACGTGCCTTTAAATGACAGTGTCCCGTTATCGATCATGATGTCTTCGAACATTCCGACAGAACTTGAAGTCCAACTGAGCTGTTTATTAAACTGGAAGTTATTGTGGTAAACGCCGTTATCCGGCACGCAGTACCCCGTCGGCGCGGACCGCGCAAAAAAAGCGGCAAAAAAAAGGGCTAAAAGCCAGAAGCGTGATTTCATTTTTATCCTTTATCGACAAATGACGGGAAGCTGGACAAGCCCAAAATCGGGTTGCTGGTGGATGACGTAATCGGCCCGGCAGATCTTGCCGTCGCTCAGGGTGAGGGTGAACTGACCGGTTTCCGGCATCCCTGCAAGGTAGAGTTCACCCCCATCGCCCACGATGCCCGTCACGCTGCCGGTAGGTAGCGTTGCGGTGCCCATCGCACCGAAGGGGGCTGGTTTGCCACTGGCCAGCGCAACGTTAAACAAAACCCGGTAGCCGATGTGCGTGACAAACTCAGCCTTAACCACCGCGCCGCGCGTGGGCACAAGCTGCTGTACGCTTTTCTCAAGCTCGATATTGCCGGACGTGAAGTCATTATTGCCAAGCGCGATACGGTTTTCGTCGTAAGGCGATAGCTGCGTTTTAACGGTATAACCGCGCCAGTCGGTCGCTACTCCATTTTCGTTATCAACAGACAGCCCGGCCGCTCCCGGCGCTTTTATCAGCGCCACGGTTTCGCCCATCTCCTGGGAGAAGGTGATCCCCTCAGAGTGGACCAGCACGCCGCCGCTGACGCCGTAGTTCACGCTTTGGCTTTCATCGCTCCAGGCATAGTTTGCCTTCATGGAACCATACGAAGCATCCCAGTTCAGGCCAGCGTTTCCGCCTGCGTTAGCGTTGTTTTCGTAATATGACTGCTGCAGGTTCCAGCTCAGGTTGTTATCTTCGAGCACGTTGCCGTTTAGCCCCACCTGGTGGGACGGGCTGCTGTGGCCGCTGTGAGCGTAGCTGTAGTTGGCGTAACTGTGCGGCAACCAGTCTGATAAGGGCAACGAGACGGAGAGCATAATCACATGCTCGCTTTCATCCTCATGCTGCCACTCGCCCACGCTGCTGCCCGCCGTATCGGTGTAGTTCCATGACAGGTTCCACATAATTTGCCGCCAGCTGTTGCTGTAGCCCACCTGAATCAGGCGCTCAACGTCATCCGTTTGCCAGTATTGCTCCCGGCTCAGCGTCAGATAAATGTTGCCGTAACCTTCCGTAAATGGCTGGGTCCATGTGCCTTCAAGCCGGCTGCGACGGTTGCCCGTTTGCCAGAAACTGTCGCTATCACCGTTACGCGAAGCCCATTCATCCAGCGTATAGAAGCCTTCCGTCGAATAGCGATAGCCAACGATACGCAGGCTGGTATTACTGACATCAAAGGTTTTGGAGTACAGAAAACGCCAGGATTGCCCCTGCGTTTGGTCGTCGGAAAAGCGTGAGTCAGCGTGGGTCACATCGATCGACACCGCGCCGATTTCGCCCAAATCTTTACCAAGGCCTGCCGCAAAGGCGGAATAATCTTCCGCCAGCTGGGTTCCGCCGTAGAGCGTCATCCCCCAGGGCATACCGCGCAGCATCTGCGCCTGCATGACGTCAGGTGAAAAACGATTATCGTTGCGATACTCGCCGACGCTGATATCCACATCCGTTTGGCCTTCGCGACGCAATATCGCCAGGGAAGCGTAAGGCTGCACAAAATGTTGTTCGCTGCCGTCTTCCTCTTTGATGATGACGTCGAGGTCGCCGCCGCTGGAGGTAGTATTGAGATCGGTCAGCGCAAACGGCCCCTGCGGCACTGCCGACTGGTAAATCATGTATCCATTCTGGCGGATCGTCACCACGGCGTTCGATTTCGCCACGCCGCGAACGATGGGGGCAAACCCATTCATGCTGTCTGGCAGCATGTCGTTATCCGTATAAAGACGCACGCCACGGATCTGCGCGCTGTCAAAGAGGTCGTTCGCGGTCCAGGTGTCGCCTACCATAAACTGGCTGCGCAACGGTGCGATATCATGCTGTAAGTAAGTGCTTACTGAATGATAACTTCCGTGGCTGTTAACGGCATTGAGTGCACTGTAGTTGCGAAGCCGCCAGCCCCCCTGATTGATGCCGCTGCGCAGGTTAAGGTAGTAGAGATCGTCGCTGTTATAGTCTGACTTCAGGGTCTGCATGGTGGAAAAGTCATAGTTGAGCATCAGTGCATTGATGCCCTGATCCCAGCGCGACGGCGGAATGGCATCCCGAACCGACGCATCAAGATAGATTTGTGGCACAGAGACGTTAAGCGCCAGCTTTTCACCGTCGAATATCCATGCCGACCCCGGCAGCTCGGGGACGGCTTCACAGCGTTCGGCGTTGACGCGATCTAATGCTTTGATTGCGTCAACCTTCACCCCGAACCCGCTCAGCGTATTTTTTAAATCCGTGAAGCAAGGCGCAAGTTCGCTCTGTTCATCTTTTCGCGAAAAAAGCACCTCTCGGCGCTCGACGAAGCGGTCGTTGACATAGATATCGACTTTATATGTCCCCTCAGGAAGCGTGTGGGGGCGGTCAAACTGGCTAATGTCTATATCAACGGGCTGATCCAACTCCAGCAAACGGGTATTGAATAAGGCCTCTTTGGCAGAAACCAGATGCGGATAGCCCGCCCACACGGCGATAAGCGGTAAAAAAGACAAACGAGAAAGCTTCAACGTATACCGTCCCATCTGCATTAAAGAGGTTGCCTGATAGCGTCGCTGATTGCGCCATAATCACTGATGCAGTGCCATGTGAGGGTCTTTCCCACTGCGTCTGCGGGTAAGGCTATTTGTAGCGTGTCGAACGGTTTAATCATTGCCAGCTCAAGCGGTTTACCATCCACCGCAACGTCAATCACATTGATATGGATCGGCGTCGGATTGGTCACCACCAGCATTTTTCCCTGCCGCTGCCATTTCACTTTTTGGCTTGCCGTCTCCGGTTTTTCATTAATGCCTGCAGGACGCCAGAAAAGTTTGATCCGGGTTTTAATGGCTATCTCAAGTTTGCTGCCTTCTTTATCGGGCGACGGGGGAATATTTTTTACGTTTAGCCAAAACACCGACTCCCGATCGGACGGTAATTCACCTTTGGTTTTGATAATGCGTAATACGCGCTCTTGCTTTGGCTCAAGACGAGAAACAGGAGGAATGACGGTAAACGGCGGTTTATCCTTACCTTGTCCGGTAAAAGGCTCAATCCACGTCTGAAGCAGATAAGGGATCGCAGCATCTTTATTGAGCACTGAAAGCGTGGTGTCAGCGCTCTCGCCTTTAAAGATAACCCGAGTGCCGCCGATAATTATCCCAGACCAGCACGGTGAAATACCAAAAGATAAAAACAGAGAGAGAATTAATATTATACGGCGCCCACGCATGTTACATCCTATATCAGGCCTGGCAGTTTTTTAGATGCAGTGGCCCAACCTTGCCAGGCCTGTTTACATTACAAACAAAGAAGAAAAAGATTAATTGCTGTAGCTGATCGTGAATTCAGAATCCGCGTTAGCTAAACCTGCCGTAACGGTAGATGAAGTTGCGATATAGCGAGCCATAAACGGCAGAGAAGCCGAGCCTTCAGCGCTAATATCCGCCGTTTTAGACTGGTTATACAGCTTCAGCAGGCTGTTGTCGGCGCGGTTATAAATCGCAATCGCTACACCCGCTGCGCCGCCGTTGTTCAGCTTCAGGTAACCGTCACCGTCTTCAGTGCCGTCAAAGCGCGCATTGGCTTTTTTGTAGGTTTGCGGACAATTGACCAGGTCGATCTGGAATGCCTGAACGGAAGCCGTAGAGCCAACGTCGGTAAAGGTCGATTTATTTACCTTACCCAAATCGACGTTCTGATCTTTGGTTCCCGTTGAGACTTCGCACGTGCTTTCAATAATCTCGCCGGTAAAGTGTACAATCCCATTTGACGCAAACGCCTGCGACGTCAGTAATAAAGAGGAAACAAGTAACGCTCGCTTAAAAATATGTCCATTCATTACAATACCATCCATTATAAATAAAGATATATTATTTCCATGACAAATAATGTCAAAATGTTGAAGCGCGTGTATTAAACGCTTTAAAAAATAAAATAACAAGCAGAAATAATATTTTGATAATTACCAAGGGGCAAATAATGGAATATTTTAGGGCGAGGCTTTGGCTAAATATAATATTATTTAGCGATATATCAGGGCGGGCATAATACAGATGTTCTTTAACTTTTATTTATACAGAGATCTACTTTCAGAATATATTTATATATTGATCAATAAATAGCCCCGTAATCATAGATTTACGAGGCTATTACATTTCAATATATTGAATTATTCAACGGTAACCGATTTTGCCAAATTGCGCGGCTGGTCAACGTCAGTGCCTTTGATCAGCGCAACGTGATAGGCCAGAAGCTGCAGCGGAACGGTGTAGAAGATTGGGGCAATAACCTCTTCCACATGCGGCATGTCGATGATGTGCATATTGTCGCTGCTGGTGAAACCGGCATCTTTATCAGCGAAGACGTACAGGACGCCGCCACGGGCGCGTACTTCTTCGATGTTCGATTTCAGTTTTTCCAGCAATTCGTTGTTAGGTGCCACAACGATAACCGGCATATCCGCGTCAATCAGCGCCAGCGGGCCGTGTTTCAGCTCACCCGCCGCGTAGGCTTCCGCATGGATATAAGAGATCTCTTTCAGCTTCAGCGCGCCTTCGAGCGCGATCGGATACTGATCGCCACGGCCAAGGAACAGCGCGTGATGTTTGTCAGAGAAATCTTCCGCCAGGGCTTCAATGCGTTTGTCCTGAGACAACATCTGTTCGATACGGCTCGGCAACGCCTGCAGGCCGTGAACAATATCATGCTCAACGGACGCATCCAGACCTTTCAGACGCGCCAGTTTCGCCACCAGCATCAGCAGAACGGTCAGCTGCGTGGTAAAGGCTTTGGTGGAAGCCACGCCGATTTCGGTGCCTGCTTTGGTCATCAGGGCCAGATCGGATTCACGCACCAGCGACGAGCCGGGCACGTTACAGATGGCCAGAGAACCCAGGTAGCCCAACTCTTTAGAGAGACGCAGCGCCGCCAGGGTGTCCGCCGTTTCCCCGGACTGGGAAAGGGTGATCATCAGGCTGTTTTTGCGCACCGCGGATTTGCGATAGCGGAATTCAGAGGCGATTTCCACGTCGCACGGCACGCCCGCCAGGGATTCAAACCAGTAACGCGACACCATACCGGAGTTGTAGGAGGTGCCGCAGGCAACGATCTGGATGTGCTCAACGTTGCTAAGCAGGTCGTTGGCGTGTGCGCCCAGCTCGCTCAGATCCACCTCGCCGTGGCTGATGCGCCCGGTCAGGGTGTTTTTGATGGCGTTAGGCTGCTCGTAGATCTCTTTCTGCATGTAGTGGCGGTAAGCGCCTTTGTCGCCCGCGTCGTACTGCAGGTTAGATTCGATCTCGGTGCGTTTGACCTGCGCGCCAGTGGTATCGAACACGGTTACGCTACGGCGCGTCACTTCCGCGATATCGCCCTCTTCGAGGAAGATGAAGCGGCGGGTCACCGGCAGGAGCGCCAGCTGATCGGAGGCGATAAAGTTTTCACCCATCCCCATACCGATAACCATCGGGCTACCGGAACGCGCAGCCAGCAGCGTGGACGGGTCGCGGGAATCCATGATCACCGTACCGTATGCCCCGCGAAGCTGAGGGATCGCGCGCAGCACCGCTTCACGCAACGTGCCGCCCTGCTCCAGCTCCCAGTGGACGAGGTGAGCAATCACTTCGGTATCGGTTTCAGAGACGAAGGTATAGCCGCGCGCTTTCAGAATTTCGCGCAGCGGTTCGTGGTTTTCGATAATGCCGTTATGCACCACCACAATGTGTTCAGACACATGCGGGTGCGCGTTACCTTCAGACGGCTCACCGTGGGTCGCCCAGCGAGTATGGGCGATACCGGTACCACCGTGCAGCGGATGTTCTTCCGCGGCCTGGGCCAGCATCTGCACTTTACCGAGACGACGCAGACGGGTCATATGACCTGCTTCATCCACCACAGCCAGACCGGCAGAGTCATAGCCACGGTATTCCAGACGACGTAAACCTTCGAGAAGGATTTCAGCAATATCACGCTGCGCAACTGCGCCAACAATTCCACACATAGTTTTAGATTCC
>Ga0209795_10000943_pt1 | contig 19465 bp, 12 predicted proteins | sample AgamicOrMarz_FD_187166 | JGI IMG/M metagenome (GOLD analysis project Ga0209795, IMG submission 187166) | Agave microbial communities from Guanajuato, Mexico - Or.Ma.rz (SPAdes) (version 2) | ecosystem: Host-associated > Plants > Phyllosphere > Phylloplane/Leaf | place: Guanajuato, Mexico...
AAGAATAAGGTACAAAGGACATAAGTGGAATATTGAAGCAAAAAAGTTTGCCCTTTTAGAAACGGCAGACCGACTAGGGATTGATTTGTTATTTAACACGCTGACGTTTGGGGCAATCACCAAGGGGACCAAGGTGTGCGGCGGTCTTGTGGCAACTAAATGGGGCGCTGGCACCATTCTAAGCGACTGTGTGATTGATGCAACGGGTGATGGTGATCTTGCGGCATTTGCGGGAGCGGAATTTGAATATGGTTCTGTGCGTGACAACGTGGTGATGTGGTATTCGCTTGCTCAATATAAAGAGCCAGGTAAATTACAAAATAACTTCACAAGTATGGTGAATGTGTCGGATATTCAAGACTATACTCGGGCAATCCTTGCGGGGAGAAGAAGGTGGAGCGCCGACGTGGATGGCTGCCATGACCACGGCATTTATGTAGCTCCTCGGGAAAGCCGCCATATTATTGGTGATGTAGTTATGACGATGAGTGATCAATTGTTACATCGAAGCTGGGAAGACTGTATAAACATTCATTTTAGTAACCATGATATGAAGGGAATAAGTGAGGCTAACTGGTTAAATGCCGGCTTGATTCCACCAAACCTTGAAATTGAAATCCCCTATCGAATGCTACTGCCAAAAGGTATTGAAGGAATCTTAGTTGTTGGAAAGGCGGTTTCGGCAACGCATGATGCCCTTCCAGCGATTCGAATGCAATCAGATTTAGAAAACTTAGGAGGAATCGCTGCCCTTGCCGCTGCCATGGCTGTGAAAGAAAAACAGGATCCTAGATATATAGATTACAAGCTTTTACAGGAAAGAATCGTGAAACAAGGCCTATTGCCTGAAAGTATTTTAACGAGAAAAATGGAGTCTATTCAATATACAGATGAAGAATTAAAGAGATTGGTTGACTCGATTGAGGTGGATGAGCCTCTTTACGAATACTCAAACATGAGAATGAATGAAATCTATCAAAAGCGAATCCCGTTTGTTGAAATTTGTACGGCGGGAGAGAGAATTATCCCTTTTCTCGAACAAGCTTATGTGGAAGCAGATGGAATCCGTAAAGTACGCCTAGCCCAAGCATTGGCCATGTGTGGGTCGAATTCAGGTGTACCAACGCTAATTTTTGAAATAATGGCTATGCTTCAAGGGGAGCAATTGCCTAAACGGACGGCGGATATTTTGTATGTAACCATGCCGCCTGATCATGGTGCAATGTCTGATGCATGTTACTTACTCTACTCATTAGGGCTGACAAGGGATAAACGGAGTATTAAGGTTTGGCAGCGAGTGGCTGATTTATTACAGCCATCAGAAGAAGATTTTAAAGATACGATGTGGGGGATATTTTATTATATTCATTCCCTTTGCATAGGAGCTGAAAGATTAGGTAATGTGGATGCGGTTCCAGTGCTTAAGCAATTACTCCAGATCCCATACCTAAACAATCAGCATTGTTATGACGGCCATCAAGCAGACTTTTTCCTTGAAAGACGTGCACTCCTTGAATTAGCCATCGGTAGGGCCTTGGCACGGTGCGGAAGTTCAAAAGGGTATGAAATTCTCATCACCTATCTTGATGATGTCCGTTCCTTACTGAGCAGACAGGCTTATACAGAATTAAAGCGATTAAGTACCCTTTCACTTCATAAGGATAAACAGGCTTGGAGCGACTGGCTTGAGAGTGAACAGGCGAATTTAAAACCACAACCATATATGGTACATACAGAATTTGGTGGCGACAATCAAACAATTCTAAGAAAAATTACTTTATAGACTGCTAGGTAAGGCTGTAAGACTCCCTCCATTTTGGAAGTGTGTCTTAGCCTTTCCTAAGCGACTTAGTAACTTATCGAAAGGGGTTAACAATCGTGTCAATTATTACATTCCCAAAAGATTTTCGCTTTGGAGTTTCTACGGCTGCTTATCAAATAGAAGGTGCCTATAACGAAGATGGCAGAGGGATGTCGATTTGGGATACCTACAGCCGGATTCCGGGAAAAGTCAGAAACGGAGACAATGGCGATATCGCTTGCGATAGTTATCATCGAATCGATGAAGATATTGCCTTACTAAAAGAATTAGGTGTTAACACATACCGCTTCTCGATCGCTTGGCCAAGAATTTTTCCAAATGGAAGAGGAGAAGTCAACCAAAAAGGCCTTGATCACTACCATCAATTTGTTGATAAGTTGTTAGAAAATGGAATTGAACCTTTATGCACCATTTATCATTGGGATTTGCCACAAGCACTTCAAGATGAAGGCGGCTGGAAAAATCGCCAAACAATAGAGGCATTTGTTGAGTACTCGGAATTATTGTTTCATGAATTTTCTGGAAAAATCAAGTCATGGTTAACCATCAATGAGCCATGGTGTGTTTCATTCTTAGGATATTTCGCGGGAGAACAGGCACCAGGAGAAACAAATCTCCAAACAGCCCTTGATGTAGCTCATCACTTATTACTAGCTCATGGAAAAACAGTAAAACGATTTAAAGATCTAGGAATTCCAGGAGAAATTGGTTTTGCGCCTAACGTTACTTGGTACGAACCATTTAGTAACCGCCCAGAGGATATTGAGGCTTGCAATCGTATATCTGCCTGGTTCATGGAATGGTTTTTCGATCCAGTCTTTAAAGGCAGCTATCCACAAATATTAGTTGATTGGTTTGCAAAAAAAGGTGCAAGGGTAAACATCGAAGAAGGCGATATGGAAATCATTGCTCAGCCTATCGATATATTAGGGATCAATTATTATACTGGAACGGTTTCTAGATATAAAGAAGGTCAGGGAACATTTGATTGTGAACACATTGATATCGAATTTGATCACACCGACATTGATTTCACAATCTATCCAGAAGGCTTCTATAAAGTGTTAATGGATATAAAAAATAAATATGGTGATGTCCCTATCTACATTACCGAAAATGGAGCAACTTACAATCAGGATCCGGTAGATGGACGTGTTCGCGATGATAAACGGATTAAATACTTGAAGCAGCACTTAACGCAAATTAGTCGTGCTCTTAACTCTGGTGTTAATTTAAAAGGCTATTGTATTTGGTCATTGATGGATAATTATGAATGGTCGTACGGCTATAGCATGCGTTTCGGTCTTGTTCATGTCGACTATCAAACCTTAAAGAGAACAAAGAAAGATAGCTATTATTGGTACAGTAAATTGAATCAAAACTATTGGTTCGAGGTGTAGCTGCCCTATGAATATTCATTTTTTTGGCGATATCGAAGGTCTTGAACAAGGATTATCAATCATTTGTAACGAGCTAAAAATTGAACAAAGCGAAGAAGGATTTCCTATTAATGTGACACAAAAGGATGGGCCGTTAACGGTAAGCTGCCAGCAGGACCACGGGGAAATTTCCTTTCAAGATAAAATTCACTTTTTTCGAGCAGTTGGATTGTGGTTACAAGAGTTCAAGGAAAGTAACGACTTTCAGGTAAGTGAAAAGCCGCAATTTAAAACCAATGGTGTGATGGTGGATGTTTCTCGTAATGCGGTTATGACTGTAGAAGGGATTCAAAATCTTCTCAGAAAAATGGCTTTAATGGGCCTAAATGTCGTAATGATGTATACAGAGGATACATTTACAGTTGAAAAATATCCATATTTCGGATATATGCGCGGCAGATATAGTGAGCAGGAATTAAGAGAATGTGATGATTATGCGAATCATTTTGGAATTGAAATGATTCCATGTATCCAAACCCTTGCTCATTTAACTGAGGCACTGAAATGGAATTATGCAGCGAACATTAGAGATACTGCTGATATTTTGTTGGTTGGTAATGAAGAAACATATGAATTTATTGAGCAATTATTAAAGGCAGCCTCAAAGCCGTTTCGAAGCAATCGTATTCATATTGGTATGGATGAAGCGCATCAGCTTGGTTTAGGAAAATATTTGGAACAGCATGGATACCAAAAACGTTTTTCAATTATGAATGAACATTTGCATCGGGTTGTGGCGCTTGCTGAAAAGTTGTCGTTAAAACCAATGATTTGGAGCGATATGTATTTTCGACTAGGCTCAAAAACAGGCAATTATTACGACCTAAATGCCCATATACCTGCGGATGTCATTGATTCTATGCCCAAAGATGTCCAGATGGTTTATTGGGATTATTACCATACAGATAAAGAATTCTACCGAACGTTTTTACAAAAGCATAAAGAATTTGGCTCTGAGCCGATCTTTGCTGGCGGTGTGTGGACGTGGAATGGAATTGCTCCTAACTATGGAAAAACAATTACCACGACAAACGCTGCATTGGAAGCATGTAAAAAAGAAGGAATTACTGAGGTATTCGCGACCATGTGGGGTGATAACGGGGCAGAAACACATCCCTTCGCAGGATTAGCCGGGCTGCAGCTGTATGCCGAACACGGATATGGAAGTAATCTAAGTCAAGAGAAATTAGCAAAGCGGTTTTCATTTTGTACCGGCGGAGATTGGGACGATTTCCTGTCCTTAAATGATTTTGATGAGACCCCTGGTGTTTCAAAAGATAACCTGCATGAATCACACCCATCCAAATTTTTGTTATGGCAGGATGTTTTACTCGGTTTATATGATGAAAATATTCGCACCTTGCCCTTAAGTGAACACTATTTAAACTTAGCTTCACGCATGGAAAAAGCTAAAGAACGGAATAAGAACTGGTCAGAAATGTTTTCTTTTTATTCACAGCTAGCCCATGTGCTTAGTATAAAGGCAAAGTTTGGTGTCCAATTAAAAGCGGCATTTGATCGAAAGGATAGACTAGAGTTAACACACTTAAAAGACCAGCTTCCATTATTACGAAGTGCGGTGGATAAACTGCGCAAATTGCACCGTTCTTTATGGTTTTCAACCTTAAAGCCTTTCGGTTGGGAAATAATTGATATTCGCTACGGTGGGATATTATCTCGATTAGAGACAGCGGAGCATCGACTTCAGCTGTGGCTTGATGGAAGCGTTAGTAGAATCGAAGAATTAGAAGAGGCACGTCTTTTCTTTGATGGCCCATGGAAAATGCCTGAAGGTGCTTTAGGTCGAAATTCGTACCATCGAATTGTAACAGCCGGAGGATTCTCTGTATAAGGCTCTTGTAAGAGTATCAATTAATAGGGGTGTTGACAATGATAATTGGCTTTCAAACGGCAAACTATTTTGCTCGTGCCACGAACTACCAGTCTAGTATGGAAACATGGGGAGAAGCGGAACGTAAAGTTATTGAGACCTTTAGTCTAGCTGAATTTGACCGTATTTGTGGAGATATTCAAAGGGCAGGCTTTCAGGATATTGAACTATGGATGGGACATTCCTTTCCTAAATTTATGACACCATATTTTGCCGAGGAATTACAGAAAATTTGGAAGAGTCATTGTTTAAATGTCTATTCTTATTCCTGTTCACTTGGTGATCCCGTTCGCTATCCTCGCTGGACTCGTCTTTGTTTTGAAACAGCCAAGATGCTTGGCATTGAGTTAATCACGAGCGGTATTACTAAAGAATCTGCTCCCGTCATTTTTAGTCTTTGTAATGAATATGGAATGAAGGTTGCTGTTGAGAACCATCCGGAAAAGCACCCTGACCAAATTAAGGCTGTAATTGGCGATTATGGTGACTTACTTGGTGCGACTGTTGATACCGGCTGGTATGGGACGCAGGGCTTTCCCGCAGCTGAAGCCATTTGGCAATTAAAGGACTATTTACTTAATGTTCACCTAAAAGATGTAAGGGAAACTGGTGAGCACAATCCCGTCCCACTTGGGACCGGAATTACAGGTATTGCTGATTGTGTACAAGCCCTAAAAGAAATTGGTTATGACCGGACAGTGTCAATCGAGCAGGAAGCGGGACAACATGACCCAACTGATGACTGCGCTAAGTCTCTTGTATGGATAAAGAGTTTACTTAAAGAAAACTAGCCCGATTTCTAAAATATTGAGCCTTAATTTAGTTTAGCTAAAGAACAATGAGGAGGAATGAAAATGGTACGGATTGCAGTGGTTGGCACGGGCTGGCAAGGTCAGGGACATCTAAGTACGATGAAAAAAATGGCAGAAATTGAAGTCGTTGGTGTTTGTGAATTGAATGAAGAAACCCTCCTAAAAGCCACAAATAAGTTTGCTGTGAAGGGTTTTACAGACTATGTGAAAATGCTCGAAGAAAGCAAACCTGACGGGGTCATTATCTGTACACCGCCTGAGGTACGGGAATTTCTTGTACGTGAAGCAGCGGAGCGCGGGGTCCATTGTTTTATTGAAAAGCCGCCTGCAAAGAGTCTGGAAATGGCCAAAAAGGTTGAAGAAATATTAGATCGAACTGGTGTCATTAATAGTGTGGGTTTTATGTACAGGTACAGCCCTGCTGTTGCCTATTTAAAAGAGCTAATTAAAGGGAGAAGAATTGCCTTGGTTCGCAGTGCGATGCTTGACGGGTTAGCGCTTCGTCCCAACTGGCCGCGTTGGTTCTTTAATAAAGAAATATCGGGAGGTCCTGTCTTCGACCAAGCAATTCATATCTTTGATCTCTCCCGCTACCTGCTTGGTGAAGTGGAGCGTGTAACTGGTTATCAAGACAATCTCGTTGTACCAAAAGATGGAGACTTTACGGTTGAGGATAGCTTTAATCTGTCGATGAAATATCAGAATGGGATATTGCAAAATCATACTCACACATGGTCCTATCCAGATGTTTTTACACAAATTGAACTCATTTCCGACCAACTTCACTTAACGCTTGACCTTGTAAAAGGAAGTGTAACAGGTAAGGTGGATGGAGAAATAATTTCATTTCAATCGGAAGAAAATGCACTTTACCAGCTTGAGCTAGCGGCCTTTGCAAAAGCAATTGAGGAACAGAAACCTGAATTGGTACTCTCGAACTATAAAGATAGTATTCAATCTCTTTCCGTTGCCCTGAAAGCAATGGATGCGCTCGAAAATAGTACGAATATTCCTAGATAATAGTTAAGAATGACCAAGGGTGTCATGACATTTTGAGGCAACCTTGGTCTTCCATTTTGATTAAGTCATTTTAAGGAGAGCGTTATTATGCGTAGAGCTCTAATGTTTATAATGGAGTGGCTGTGGAGACTATTGTATCTGAACGCCATTTGGCTATTATTTTCACTGCCCATTTTTACGATTATTCCAGCAACAGCAGCTTTGTTTGCAGTATTGGACAAAATGGTAAGAGACGATCAAGACGAGCCTGACTTTAAAGTCTTTTTCCGCGAGTTTAAAAGATTATTTTTAAAAAGCTATCCACTCGGACTTTCAATCACAATTATTGGCGGGTTGCTAGTTTTGGATCTATTAATCCTAAGGAATGCAGTATCTGATATGACTGTAATAATTCGGGTTGCCTTATTAGCCGTTAGCTTGCTATTTCTAATAGCCGTATCCTATTGTTTTCCTGTTTTTCTCCGTTACCAATTTCCATGGTACAAAACTATATTTTTTTCTTTTATGCTCGGCGTACGTAAACCTATCATCACATTTTTGATGTCATGTGGTTTTTTGTTGATTGTATTACTGGTCTTGTTTGTTACCGGTATTGGAGTGTTACTGGTTGCAAGTTTAACTGCTCTAATTAGTACTATTTCCGCGCATTATGTTTTAAATAGCCTGCCAAAAATATCACCAAAAGGGGCAGAATAGGCATCTTATCCTCTTTTGTGTCTAACTTTAGAAGGTGGCGAAAGAAATAAAAAGAATATTCAAAAGTTATTGACTTGTAAACGCATTCATATAATAATAGTGGTAAGTCCACAAAACCTCACAAAAGTAGTAACCAATTACACAACAATAGTCACAAATCCTGATTTTTCTAGTGAAAAACAATGAAGGGAGAGAAGATTTACTAATTTAATTGAAAAGATTTGTGAGGTTGTGACCAATTATAAAATATTTCTAGGGGGATATTGAATGAAAACAGTAAGAAAAACATTAATGACGCTGTTGATTCTGGCCATGAGCTTCTCTTTAATCCTATCTGGCTGTTCAAGCAAAGAATCTGGAGCAAAAGAGGTTAGTAGCAAATCTAAGAACGGTGAAAAAGTTGTTATCGATTTCTGGACATTTTGGGGATCTGAAACCCGTCGCCCAATCATTGAAAAAATTATTGATGATTTTAATAAATCTCAGGATAAAATTGAGGTCAAACATACATATCTTCCATGGGGAGATGTTTGGACTAAGAACTTAGCTTCCATCGCTGCTGGAAATCCGGCAGACTTAATCATTAACGACATTAACGCAGTTGGCCAACGTGCGAAAAATAATCAAAATACAAATCTTGCAAAATATCTAAAGCAGGACCCAGAAGTGAAGGATCGCTTCTTCCCAGAACTATATAATGCAAGTCTATATAAAGGTGATCCGTATGCACTACCGTTCAACACGGATACACGACTATTATTCTGGAATAAAAAAATGTTTAAAGAAGCCGGACTTGATCCTAATACACCACCAAAAACATGGGCAGAGTTAGAAGAAATGGGTAAAAAGCTTGATGTGAAAAAAGGCAATAAATATGAAAGAATCGGTTATTTACCAAATCAGGGAATCGGAGCCGATGTCTGGATGATCAATGCAGACGGAAAAGGCTACTGGGATTTTGATGCAAAAAAAGCGATTATCAATGATGAAACAAACGTAAAGGCTTTAACATGGATGAAAAAGTATTATGACTATTACGGTGATAAAACGATTAATAACTTTAAAGCAGAATTTGGTGAGCAAACCGCAGATCCATTTGTTGCTGGTAAATTGGCAATGACTACTGATAATGCAAACTTCTTCACGAAAATAAGAGATTATGGTGAAGGGATGGACTTCGGAGTTGCTCCATTACCTGAAATGGAACCAGGAACCGGCAATGAAAGCTGGGGCGGTGGATTTGTAGCTGAAATTCCTAAGGGAGCTAAACATCCTGATGAAGCATGGGAATTCCTAAAGTATTTAACAGATGTTCAGGCGCAAGAATACTGGGCTGTTAAAAACTTTGATATTGTAGCAAACAAAGAAGCAGCAGAAAAAGCCTCTAGCAGTACAGAATTTACAGAGGATGGCAAGAGAGTTTATACTTCAGCAAATGAAAATATGGCACAAACGTTGCTAACTCCAACACCAATCGAAGCACCTGATTTTATCAACTTAATCCAACCTGAGATTGAAGAAGTCCTATTAGGTAAAAAAACACCGAAAGAAGGATTGGATGCAGCACAAAAAGCAGTAGAAGAGTTGGTTAAGAATAACAAATAAGCATATGCAGTAGTTCAGGGAGTGACACATTTCGCTCCCTGATTGTTTAATCTGTGAGGAAGGGATGAACGAGATGGAACCAAGGATTTCAGGAAAATCAGAAATGAAAAGGAAATTTAAAGAGTCAAACGTAATGGTTTCATTACAGCGAAAGGAAGGGCTCCAGGGATACTTTTTTATTGCACCATGGATAATTGGGTTTCTATTTTTCCTTGCTGGACCACTATTATTTTCCCTCTATGGTAGCTTCACCAATTATAATATCACTTCTACTATGGATTTTATTGGACTTGATAACTTCAAAAAAATGTTTACAAATGACCCGATAATTTGGCTCTCACTGCGAAATACCCTATATTTTGTCGTCGTTTCTGTGCCATTAACAACAGCAGGGGCGGTCCTACTAGCAGTTCTTTTAAATCAAGGTGTTCGAGGAATGCGAGTATTTCGAACCATTTTTTATTTACCGGCGGTTTTATCCGGTGTGGGCGTCTATTTACTTTGGATGCAACTATTAAGTCCTTCATCAGGATTGGTAAATACATTACTTGGTTTTGTGGGGATTGATGGTCCGGCCTGGCTTACAGACCCCTCTTGGACAAAGAACGCATTAATCCTTATGAAAATGTGGAGTGTCGGTGGCGGAATGCTTTTGTACCTGGCAAGCCTACAAGGTGTATCACCTTCACTATATGAAGCAGCAGAGATTGATGGGGCCAGCTCATTCAGGAAGTTCTTTCATATTACCTTGCCAATGATTACCCCAGTTATCTTTTTTGATCTTGTGACCAGTACAATTGGAGCCTTCCAAATTTTCCAAGAGGCTTATGTAATGAGTGAGAGTGGAGATGGTGGACCAGCAAACTCATTAGTATTCTATAATTTACATATGTGGAACAAAGCGTTTGAGGTTTTTGATATGGGCTACGCGATGGCCATGTCATGGGTTTTATTTATCATCATCCTTGTGTTAACAGTATTCAACCTAAAGCTAGCCCCACGCTGGGTACATTATGAAGGGGAGGATCAGAAATGAGCGAAGCAGTCCAAAAAAGGAAAGATTCACAAATGAGTGAACTAGTCCAAGAAAAGGATAACTATTTTCAAAGTTTACGATTCAAGAAAAAGGTTGGTCAAGTCATTATCCTGACCATCCTCATTCTAGGAAGCATGATAATATTATCCCCAATCTGGTGGATGTTTGCCACCTCATTTAAGAATATGAAAGAAATTATGACCTACCCGCCAACCTTTATCCCAAAAGAATGGCACTGGGAAAACTATGTTATAGCTATAGAAAAAGGATCATTTTTTAGATACACCTTAAACACGCTATTTATTACTTGTTTCGTCGTATTAGGAAATGTTCTCTCAAACTCGTTTATCGCTTACGGATTTGCAAAAATCCAATTCAAAGGAAGGAATTTTTTGTTTGCGCTAGTACTAGCAACAATGATGATTCCTGGTTTCGTTACGCTAATTCCTCAATATGTGCTTTATGCAAAACTGGGTTGGTTAAATACATATATTCCATTAATCCTCCCGGCGTTCTTTGGAAGTGCTTTTTTTATTTTCTTACTTCGCCAATTCTTTTTGACGATACCAAATGAATTAATTGAAGCAGCTAAAATTGATGGGGCTAATCATCTTTATATTTGGTGGAAAATTTTCGTTCCGCTTGCAAAACCAGCTATTGCCACTGTCGCAATCTTTTCCTTTAACGGTGCCTGGAATGATTTTCTTGGCCCGCTCTTATTTTTGAATGATGAATCTATGTTTACATTGCAACTAGGCTTGCAAGTATTTAAAGGACAAAATGACACCCAATGGAACCTTTTGATGGCTGGATCCATTATGGTATTAATACCTGTTATCACGCTTTTTTTCTTCTTCCAACGTTATTTTATCGAAGGAATGAATTTAACAGCCGGTTCTAAAGGATAATGCTGAACAAGGAATCAATGGAAGGAATGGTTTAAGCAATGGCATTACTTGGTATTGATATTGGGACAACTCATTGTAAGGCAGGCTTTTTTCAAGAAAATGGGTCAGCCATTAAAATAGCTGTTCGTCCAACCAATGTACACTATGACCGACAAGGTGATCCGTTTTTTTCTCCTGATGAAATATGGGGAAATATAGCAAGCTGCCTACAGGAAATCTCACTTGGGTGTGAGGAAAAGGTTTCAGCAATCGGAATTACGAGTATGGCTGAAACCGGACTACTGGTGGACAGACAAACAGGAAGGCCAAGAACCAATTTCATTCCATGGTTCAGCCGTTGTGCAGAATCCGAAGCAGAAAAAATATCGAATGAGGATAGCTCCTTTCATCGCTTTCAAAAAACAGGCCTTCATAATAGCTACAAGTATGGGCTGGCAAAAATATTACATTTGAAAAAGTCAGATGCAAGTATTTTGAAAGGGGCAGTCTGGCTGTCCGCGTCAGATTATATTGCTTTCCGGCTTACAGGAAATTTTGCTACTGATTATTCTTTGGCTGCGAGAACCTATTCGTTTCGAATTGATCAACTAACATGGGACCAGCCCTGGATGAAGCATTTTGACTTACCGGAACAATTGTTTCCAGAAGCATTGCCTAGCGGAAGTAAAATGGGTGTAACCCACTCAAAAGAGCTCGTTGAACTAGGAATAGCCCCGAGGATTCCTGTTACCATTGCAGGTCATGACCATCTCGTTGCTGCCCTTGCCGTTGGTGCGATTAACCCAGGAATCGTGTTCGATTCGATCGGAACAGCAGAGACAATGGTAGGGGCGTTTGAAAAGAAGCAGCTTACTGAATTGGAGTACGCTTCAGGTATGACGTTTGGCTGCCATATCGTAAGAGACCGCTTTTTTTGGATGGGAGGGATTTCAGCCTCGGGAGGTTCCATTGAATGGTTTAGGGAGCAGTTTTCTAATCAAAAAATGTCCTACGAAGAAATTATGGAACTCAGCGCTAAGGTAAAAGAGGGTCCATCACAGATTTTATATTATCCATACCTATCCGGGAGCGGCTCACCACAGCCAGACCCATTCGCTAGAGGAGCTTTCATTGGTCTCAAGACATCTCATAAACGTAAAGATCTTTTGAAAGCAATGATGGAGGGAACAGCGTATGAACTGGAATCCATTCGCAGGTCAGCTGAAAGAATATCTGGACATCAGATCAACAGAATGATTTCAGTTGGCGGGGGGACAAAAAATAAGTATTGGCTGCAAATAAAATCAGATATTACAAACTGTCATTTAACTATTCCAGAAATTAATGAAGCAACGCTGCTTGGTGCTGCGATTACAGCAGGAATTGGTACCGGAGTTTATAAGAACGAGGAGGATGCAGTTTCGGCAATCCAATTTGTACATTCTAAGGAAATCGTCCCTAACCAGGAATACCATCAAGAATATAAATCCTTGTACGAAACAGGATATATGGGTCTACAGGAACACCTAAGGAACTTTTACCGCAGTTTTCTACCGACCCCAACAAATGAATGAAAAATAAATAAGATAATAAGAATTGAAGGAGCACAACATGATGACAAATAAAATCGACTTAATCAATGTATTGACGCTAAAAGAAGCCTTAGAGGAAGCGGAAAAAAAGGGTTATGCAATAGGCTCTTTTTCCCCGCGTTATACGCCTATGATTCGCCCTGTATTACGAGCTGGTGAAAAGACCAAATCTCCGTTGATTGTCCAAATTTCACAAAAAGAATTAGAACGATATGGCATTACCCCGTTTGAATTTGCAGAAGAATTTTACACAGCAGTAGAAGAGGAGCAAATTACGGTTCCTGTTGTTCTTCATCTTGACCATACAAAGCAAATCTCTGTCCTTGAAGATGCCATTGAGGCTGGGTTTACCTCGGTCATGATTGATGCATCGGAGCATGAGTTAGCAGAAAATATTTCAATCAGTAAAAAAGTTGTTGAGTATGCCCATGCAAAAGGTGTTTCTGTAGAAGCAGAGTTGGGGAAAATCGGCACAACAGATTTTGTAGAGACTGATAAGGATGAGGAGCTTTATACAGATCCAGTAGAAGCCTTGCAGTTTGTAAATGAAACCGGATGTGATGCATTGGCAGTTTCTTGTGGAACGGCGCATGGTGTTTATCTTGTTAGACAACCAAAGGTGGACATAGATCGATTAAGGGCAATTCGTAAGTTAACCCCGGTTCACTTAGTTCTTCACGGAGGATCTGGTGTTCCAGCTGAAATGATTAGAGCAGCCACCAAGCTTCCGAATGGCGGTGTCAGTAAAGTGAATATCGCAACTGATTTAGAGATTGCCCTGCTGAAATCTCTTGGTAAAGAAGAACGGATGACAAACAAGGAATGCCAAGCACTTTCTAAGGAGCAGTTAGAAATTGCCCAAAAAGCAGTTGAAGCAACAGTAATCGAAAAAATCCAGAACTTTCTAGGAAGTGCGAATCAGGCCAAAAACTTCAAAGCTTAATTTGGGTTCTTGATATTTTTTTAAAAGGGAGGTATTCAGATGACAGAATCATCCCCTTTCCCAATAAGAGGGGTCATTGAAGGATTTTATGGATTATTTTATACAGCTCCTGAACGAAATGATTTAATCACTTTTATTGCAGATCATGGCTTTAATCTATATATTTACGGACCTAAAAATGACCGCCAGCATCGGGCCCGCTGGCGGGAGCCTTATCCAGAATTCATTATGGAACAGTTTGCAGAAACAGTGGTTCACTCGATGAATCTAGGAGTAGAATTTTGCTACTCAATAGGATCCGGCGTTTCAATCAATTATGCATCTGAAGAAGATTTCCACTTGGTAACCTCTAAGTATAAAGCTTTTTATGATATTGGGGTCAAACATTTTATGATAATGCTTGATGACATTGCCGCAGAATTCCATCATGAAGAGGAAAAGCAAATGTTTAACAGCTATGCCGAAGCGCATGTTCATCTAGCAAATAAATTACTGCATTGGTTAAAAGCGCTTGATAATACTTGCCGCTTATCCATTTGTCCAACCGATTATCATGGGTCTGCACCATTCAGCAGTTATATCCATGAGCTAGGAAAAGGCTTAGACCAAGAGATTGATATCTTCTATACCGGACCAGAGATTTGTTCGAAAACAATTACTGAAAAGGATACTGCAGACTTTGCAGCGGCGATCCAAAGGAAACCAATTATCTGGGATAACTACCCTGTGAATGATTTAGCAATGATAAGTGAAATGCATATTGGTCCGATCACCGGACGAGAGGCTACTCTTTCCAATGTTTGTAAAGGGTTTATCATTAATACAATGAGCCAAGCGGAAGCATCTAAAATTGCCATATATACCTTTTCCGAGTATCTCAGCCATCCAGAGGGTTATGAACCGTGGCCTTCTTGGGAAAAGGCGTTAAAAAAGATCGCCGGCGCAGAAAACTATGAAGCTATTAAACTCTTTGCTGAGAATTCCCTGTACTCTTGTCTGGGTTATTCGGAAGCAGCATTATTGGACCGTTTAGTAAAGAAGGCAATGATTAGTCTTCATTCGGGTGAAATTGCATCCGTTAGCGAGGATGTCCAGAAGCTGTTTAATTATCTGGATTCACTTGATGAAGCTGGCTACCAGCTTAAATACAGAATGTCGAATTACGCCTTGCGTAATAATCTTGTCCAATGGATTGAACTAATGGAAAGTTGGGCATGGGCAGGGAGAAGGGCTATTTCAGTTCTAAGGGCTATGGAAAACAAAGAGGATGTTACAGCTTCACTCAATTGGCTGAAGGAGTCCGTGGATGAAGTACGGAAACATCCCAAGCGTTATGCAGGGAGTATCCTACTCCCATTGATTGAATATGTTGAGACGAAAGTTGAAGAGGAAAAAGAAGGCGTAAAATAATGGGAGTTGTACCTAGGGATGAGGAAAATTTCAAAAAATCTATTCTTATTTGAAGATACATGCAATGTCTACGTGATCAAGACCGGAGTAACTGCGGTCTTAATTGACTTTGGGGATGGGAAAGTCCTTCAACACTTAGGTACAATCGGGGTTGAGAAAGTGACTGATATTTTTATGACCCATCATCACCGGGACCAGGGACAGGGACTGCCTATTGCTGTCCAGGAAGGGATTCGTATTTGGGTACCGCATATTGAACAAGACCTATTTCATCATATCAATGAACATTGGCAGGCTCGTGAAATCACTAACAATTACAATATGCGGCAGGACCGATTTTCCCTGCTCCACTCGATACCTGCTTATGGAACATTGAAAGATTATTCCACACATGTTATTAAAGGAATCTCTTTAACTATCATTCCTACCCCAGGTCATACCACTGGTTCGATTTCTGTCATAGCAGAAGTAGACGGTAAGAAGAGAGCATTTACAGGAGATCTCATTTATGCTCCTGGACAGGTTTGGTCGATGGCGGCCACACAATGGTCTTACAATGGAGGGGAGGGCATAGCATTAAGTATTCTATCTCTTTTAGATGTAAAAGATCGAAAACCAAATCAACTATTGCCATCACATGGACAACTAATGGATGCTCCATCAGAAGCAATCGACCTCCTTATTGAGCGTTTGACAGCACTAATGAAACAAAGAAATCAAAATCCGAGGCTATTCAAATTGAGAGAAAATCCTTATGAAGCGATTACACCTCATTTGTTAATGAATAATACAAGTATGTCCAATGCCTATGTTGTCCTATCAGAAAGCGGAAAGGCCTTGTTCATTGATTTTGGCTACGATTTTATCAGCGGGATTGCTGCTGGCAGCGACAGAGCATCAAGAAGACCGTGGTTATATACGCTTTCGAAGTTAAAAGAACAATATGGGGTGGAAAGTATTGATGTAGTCATTCCAACACATTACCACGATGACCACGTGGCGGGAATGAATCTATTAAGGGATGTAGAAGGAACCGAGGTTTGGTGTCCAGAAAACTTTTCGGATGTATTAGAAAATCCTCAAAAATATGATTTACCCTGTTTGTGGTACGACCCTATTAAAGTGGATCGGAAGTTACCGTTAAAACAAAACATTAAGTGGGAAGAATTTGAATTTACGATTTATGAGCAGTCAGGCCATACGCTCTATGCCGCTGCTATTGAATTCGTCGTCGATGGAAAAAAAATTCTCGCGATTGGAGACCAGTATCAAGGGAGCAGCGGCGAATCCAATTATGTTTATCACAACCGCTTCAGAATATGGGATTACATCGATAGTGCGGAACTTTATAAAACGATTAATCCAGACATTCTTATTTCAGGCCATTGGGAACCGGTCTTTGTTACTGAGGAATTTCTTCAGCGAATTGAAGAAAAAGGCAAGGAACTTGAACAACTCCATCGAGACCTTTTGCCTTTAAATCAACTAGATTTAGGAGCTGAAGGCTTTGGGGCCATCATCCATCCCTACCAGACAGAGGTTTACTCAGGAAAAATATTTTCGGTAACCGTTGAAATAAAGAACCCGTTTTATGAAGAAAAAGAGGTTTTTGCAAAAATGATCTCACCAACCGGCTGGTCCGTTGAAAAAGATGAGTTCAAAGCGAAAGTGACTGGAATGAAAACAATACAATTTACAACATCCATTACAGTCCCTCTAGGAACTACTGGCTATAGAGAACGAATTGCAGTGGATCTTACTGTTGGGGAACATCATTTTGGGCAGCATGCGGAAGCACTTGTAACGATTATTAATCAACCTGCTTTAGGAGGGGACCAATAATGACAGAGAAAACGGTTGCTACAAAAGAAAAACAATTGCCGAAAACAAAAGAGAAAACTTTACATATGATTGGAAATGCTCATCTAGATCCAGTTTGGCTATGGCAATGGCAGGAAGGGTTTCAGGAAACAAAAGCCACATTTCGCTCTGCACTTGATCGGATGAAGGAATATCCAGAATTCGTGTTCACGAATAGTTCTGCCGCTAACTATGAATGGATTGAAAACAACGAACCGGAAATGTTTGAAGAAATCAAACAGAGGATTAAAGAAGGTCGCTGGGAAATTGTTGGTGGCTGGTGGGTCCAACCTGATTGCAATCTTCCAAGCGGGGAGTCGTTTGTACGCCAAGGGTTGTATGGACAACGTTATTTCTATGAGAAATTTGGGGTGACGGCCAAGGTAGGCTATAACGTGGACAGCTTTGGACATCATGGAATGCTTCCACAAATTTTAAAGAAGAGCGGCATGGATTATTATATTTTCATGCGTCCAAGTCCGCAGGAAAAAGGTCTTCCAGGAAGATTATTCTGGTGGGAATCAGATGATGGTTCCCGTGTATTATCGTACCGTATACCATTTGAATATTGCACATGGGGTAAGGAACTTGAGAAACATATACGCCGAAATACCAGTGAATTAAAAGCACCATTTAATGATTTAATGACCTTTTACGGGGTGGGGAACCATGGCGGCGGCCCAACGAAGGAAAATATCGAAAGCATTAAACAATTAAATGATGACCCAACATTTCCAAAGCTCGTTTTCAGTACACCTAATAAATTTTTTGATGAGATCATGAAAAAGAATCTTCCGTTTCCAGTCGTGCATAATGACCTGCAGCACCATGCAAGTGGATGTTACTCTGTTCACTCAGGAATAAAAAAATGGAACCGTGAAGCAGAAAATGCACTAATTAAAGCAGAAAAGTTTTCGGCCCTTACGAATTGGATCACAGGTCAAAAATACCCGATTTCTGAATACGAATTGGCATGGAAAAATGTTTTATTCAATCAATTCCATGACATTTTAGCAGGTACTAGTTTAGAAGCTGCCTATGAAGATGCACGAGATATGCACGGAGAGGCGATGGCTATTGCCAAAAGAGGTGTAAACTACGCGATTCAATCGTTATCATGGAGGATTAATATTGAAGAAGAAGAAGGAATGAAACCTCTCGTTATCTTTAATCCTCATTCATGGAACAGCAAAGTAAATGTGGAACAAGAAGTAGGCGGCTTTCGAACAGGAGATATATTAGTAGATGAAGAGGGAAATCAAATTCCAATGCAGATCGTTCAGTCACAAGCAACTGCCGGAGGACGCTTCCGCGTAAGTTTCATTGCCGATCTGCCTTCAATGGGCTACCGAGTTTATAAAATCATCCGTGGTGAGGATGGAAAAGAACTTCCTTCACTCAATGCAAGTGAAACAATGTTAGAAAATGATCATTTCCGGGTTGAAATAGATTCAAAAACCGGTTTTGTTACTAGTCTATTTGATAAACATATGAACCTGGAAGTATTAAGCGGACCTGCTGCAAGGCCTGTCGTCATCAACGATAAAAGCGACACATGGTCACACAATGTAATCCGTTTTAATGAGGAAGCAGGCACATTCAAGGCAGTCAGCGTGAAGTTAGTGGAACATGGACCAGTAAAATCAGTAATCCGTGTCATCAGTGAATTTGGTAAATCAACTCTCATCCAGGACTTTACTATGTACAAGGAGCTGGACCAGATCGATGTCCATTGTTCATTAAACTGGCAGGAACAATATAAAGCATTAAAACTGAAGTTTCCAGTCAATCTTATTTTTAGAAAAGCGACCTATGAAATTCCTTATGGACATATCGTCAGAGAGGGGAATGGTGAAGAAGAACCTGGTCAAAATTGGATTGATACCTCTGGGTCGCATCCAGCAACGGGTGAAGTATACGGATTAAGTTTGTTAAATGATAGTAAGTACAGCTTTGATATCCATAACAAGGAAATGAGTATGACTGTTCTTCGCAGCCCGATCTATGCACATCATGATCCAATCATTCCGGAAGAGAATGGAGCTTATTCGTTTATTGACCAAGGAATTCAAAGATTCACATACTCCCTTCTGCCGCATCCAGGAAATTGGGAAACAGCAGGTACGGTAAAACGTGCCGCTGAATTAAACCAAAAACCTATTAGTATTATTGAAACCTATCATAAAGGTCCACTTCCCCAGAAAGATTCCTACTTGTCTGTGGATGTAGACAATGTCATTGTAAGTGTTATCAAACAAGCGGAGGATAATGATGATCTGATTGTGCGTGCCTATGAAACATCGAATGAAGCTACTTCTGCTGTTATCATTCTTCCAAATTGGAACCGAACGATAAATACGGAGTTTAAGCCATCAGAAATAAAGACATACCGTATTCCAAAAGATCAATCTAAACCAATTGTTGAAAACAATTTACTGGAATGGGAAGATTA
>Ga0209795_10000946_pt1 | contig 19435 bp, 18 predicted proteins | sample AgamicOrMarz_FD_187166 | JGI IMG/M metagenome (GOLD analysis project Ga0209795, IMG submission 187166) | Agave microbial communities from Guanajuato, Mexico - Or.Ma.rz (SPAdes) (version 2) | ecosystem: Host-associated > Plants > Phyllosphere > Phylloplane/Leaf | place: Guanajuato, Mexico...
TTTCATAATCAAAAAAATAAGCCTGATTTCCAATAGAAACCAGACTCTTTTTAAAACACTAACTCATCCCCAGTATTGATTGAGTCAAGCACATTCACAACTATATTTGGATGAACAAAAATAATGCTTCCCGTAGGTTAGCATTATCTTGTACTTTTAGTAAACCATCCCTAATGCTATTTCATGTACCACAATAGGTTTTGTAAGGCTGGGCTGATTGCTCGGGAAGTGTGCAGTAATCGGCCTGTTCTGGGGAGTGAGCGAATGGGTTTGAAAGGACATCAAGGAGCTGCCCCATTACACTATAGTCTTCTTCATTCACGGCAGCATCTAGTGCAGCCTCCACCCGGTGATTCCGAGGAATGACCGCAGGATTGCTGTTACGCATTAACTGAAGTGAACTGGTCTTAGATTCCTGCTGCCTGCCTAGTCGCGCCTGCCATTTTTCATACCACTCTTTAAATTCTGGGGTCTCCACTAAGACCGTATCCTCAGGCTTTTCAAACGTTAAGGCACGGAAAGTATTAGTATAGTCCGCCTGATACTTCTCCATCATACCGAGGAGGTCTTCAACAATGGTTACGTCCTGATCCTCTTTATTAAATATCCCCAGTTTTGCTCTCATACCTGAAAGCCAATTTCTTTGATACAACTCCATAAATCTTGATATCTCATCCTGTGCCAGTTTGACAGCTTCTTCCTGATTATTATGAATAAGAGGCAGAAGAGTTTCAGCAAATCTTGCGAGATTCCAACCAGCGATATACGGCTGATTGCCATAAGCATAGCGGCCTTGGGTATCAATTGAACTAAATACAGTAGCTGGGTCATATGTATCCATAAAGGCACATGGACCATAATCGATGGTTTCTCCACTAATCGTCATGTTGTCGGTATTCATTACACCATGAATAAAGCCTACTAGTTGCCATTTGGCAACGAGCGCTGCCTGACGTTTCATCACTTCTTGGAGCAGTGCAAGATAGCGATTCTCATCCGTTTCGACATCTGGATAATGACGCTTGAGTGTGTAGTCAGCCAAAACCCGGATTTCTTCGATTGTTCCCCATTTTGCAGCATATTGAAAGGTACCGACGCGCAAATGGCTGGCCGCTACACGGGTTAAAATCGCACCAGGCAAGGTCCTTTCACGGAATACAGGCTCTCCCGTTGTCACAACTGCTAGACTGCGGGTGGTCGGTATCCCTAGTGCATGCATTGCTTCACTTATGATGTATTCGCGCAGCATCGGTCCAAGCGATGCTCGGCCATCGCCTCCGCGAGAGTACGGGGTTCTACCTGAACCCTTGAGTTGAATATCAAATCGTTCGCCTTTTGGGTTGATTTGTTCCCCCAGCAAGATCGCTCGGCCATCCCCCAATTTTGTGAAATGCCCAAATTGATGCCCTGCATATGCTTGGGCAAGCGGCATGGCCCCTTCAGGTATCCGGTTTCCAGCAAAAACTGCTGTACCATTTTCACTATCGAGTTCCTGACCATTTAAACCTAAGTCTGCTGCCAATGAATGATTAAGTATAATCAGACCGGGTGTTTGTACCGGAGTTGGGTCGGTTCTAGTAAAAAATAAGTCAGGCAGACGGGCATAACTGTTATCAAAGTTCCAGCCTATTTCTTTTCTTTCTGTAGCCATCGTATCCCCTATTCTTGTTTTGTCTTTTTTACTTTACACGATTATTATAGGTGATTTTCTTTAGATTATAAAAAATTCCTGTTATAGAATTTTTATTGAACGGGTTCTATAGTTAAGAAATCATCTCCAAACCAAGGAAAAGAGCAACCATTTGGGTTGCTCTGTTTATTTTTTGTTCATTTAAGATTCCCTATATTTTAGTGCTAATCCTTTTAAGAAATTCCTAGCGAATTTATCCCCGCACTCTTTATAATTCTTATGCCCTTCTTTTCTTAATAAAGCGCCAAGTTCTCCTTTTGTTACGGTTATTCCTGCATTTTCGAATATTTCAAGCATATCCTCAGTAGTTAATGCCAGCGCTATTTTTACTTTCTTCAACAAGAGATTATTAACGTTTGCACTTTTCTTTAATAACGGTTCCGGTGTATCTGACTGTCCTGGTTTGGGCTCCTGTTTCCCTCTTTTAAAAATTATAAGGCCATTTAAAAATGAATCGAACATACTGTTATTACATTTTATTTGATCGTCATATTCGGCTTCATCATCTGATTTTGTGAGAATTTTTATCACCTCGGGAACTGTTACTTCCACGCCGCCAAGGTTAAATATTTCTGCCATTTCTTTATTTTTTATTTCTAGTGCATATCTCAATCGAATTAGTATATCATTATTATCCATCTATAAGTCTCCTTTATATTTATGTTCCATCTTATACTGTCATTTTCCAACTTGATAAAGCTAGCCAGTCCTCTCGCTCCTCATAATCGGGTAGTATTTTACCTACAAGGCGCCAAAAGGAACGATCATGATTCAGATGGACCAGATGGCACATTTCGTGAACGACAACATAATCGATTACCTTCTGAGGGGCCATCGCCAGCTTCCAATTGAAGGTTAACTGCTGCCTTGAATCGCAAGTTCCCCAGTTGCTGTTATTATCCGAGATGCGGATAGACCGTGGTTTAACTTTAAAATGTTTTTGATAGGAACGAACACTCCTCTCTACCAACATTTTACATTGCTGATAATAAAACCGTTTTAAGGCTTGCTTTATTTTTTCATCCTCAAGTTGTTTCACATATATATTTAACTTATCCCCTTCAAAGACTACATAGTCTTGCTGGATTGTTATATCATGTGAGACCTGAATAGGATATTCGTTACCTAAATAAAGAAAGAACTCACCATGATCATAGACCTTTATCTTTTTCCCAAGCAATCTATCCTTCATTTCCTTGGATTTCAGCTGGACCCAGTCCCATTTTTCCTCAATGAATTGAAGCACACGTTCATCGGATGTCCCTTTTGGAACCAGAACTTCGACATTGCCATAAATATCTATAGTAATGCCCATCGATGTACGCTTTTTATAAACAATCTCAAAACTAACAGTCTGGCCTAAATAATTATGTATCATTTAATCACCTGTAAATATGACAATTGAAAAAATTAACTACAATAAAAATATACTTATTTCTTTCTTTATCATTAAATATTAATTGTTCTGCAAGAGCAAGAGATTTGTCACTGAAAAGCACTATAAAGGACAAATCTCGCCGAATGCATAAGAGATTTGTCCTTTATAAACGTTATAAAATACAACAATAAAAGAATGTAATATAAAGAAAGACAGATCATCTGCCTTTCTTCACTTTTTATTCACGTCATTCATCCGTACCAGTGATTTCATGTTTTTATTTATCTAACATCGATTCTATTTTGCATTCACATCAGGTTGGTGAATTCCGAATACATTGCCTTCGGTATCTGTATAGTATCCTTGCCAGGCCATTCCTGGCAGGGCATATTTAGGCATTGCGACCTGGCCGCCATTCTCAATAATTTTAGCTTCCGTTACATCATAACTTTCCACACCCATTGTACAAGCAAATGCATTTAAAGCTTGGTTTGTTTCCGGCGGAGCACTTTGACGCTGCATTAAAGCCCCATTGATCCCAAGCTTATTCTCATCGCCAGTTACTGCTCCAAAGTAAGGCATTCCTGCATATTCACTCCAATCTTGAAATGACCATCCGAATACCTCTCCATAAAACTTCTTTGCCCGTTCCATATCATCCACATGAATTTCGAAATGAACTACTCTTCCCATAATTTAATAGCCTCCAATATTTTGAAAAAACTTTTTCTTTAAATGAATTCGGTTGTTCTCTTCCAATTCCCTCCCTATTATCGTTAAGAATATGGAATAATATTCAATCTGAATAAGTTTATATATAACAATCCAAAGGGCTAGTCCTGCTTAAAAGTCACCCCAAGATTATGCTAAAATAAATGTAGTAACCATTTTTACAATGATGAGGGAAGAATTTTACCAGAACAAAAAACACGATTCACTGTTGAGGAATCGTGCCAGTTTCGGGATAAAAACAAAACGTATTAATTTGATAGACAAAAATATATATAATCCGTAGGTACTCCCCGTTCACCCTGTTGACGTAGCATCGCTGTCACGTTCCCGCGGTGATAGGTTCCATGATTCACTACATGGTGAACGAGATCAGCAAGTATAAACTCAATACGACCATATTTAGGGTGTTCAGTGATTATGCTACATTCTAGATCTTTCTGCTCTTCAAAAAAGCTGTAAAATTCCATAGAAAGCGCATCATAGAACGTTTCAAGATCATCCATCGATGCTCCCGATGCTTTTGACTTTCGTTGCTCAACTTCCCTAACAGTATCTTGGAAGCTACTTCCTTTCATCGTCTCCAACCAAGTAATATCTGTTGCATAAAGATGAATCATAACATCTGAGATTGAAGAGAAAACACTTTTTACATTCTCGTTATAAACCTTATCAGGTAGTTGCTTCAAGTGCCGAAACACTTGTTGGTTAGCCCAAACGTGGTAATCGTACATTTTCTTAGCTCGGTTATTTCCCATTAACTCAGCCCTCTCTTTTTTTTACTTCGAAAAAGACTTTAGAACTTAAAGGTATAATTAAATTGGTTTGCTTTATGAGAATTTGCTTCTAAAACTCGATAATCCTGCTTCGGTATTCTACCTATTGTCTTATGAAAATCTAGTATTGACCATACAAAATTAAATGACTAAACTTCAACAGAATCTACTTTCCAGCTCTTTTGCAGTTTTCGAATATAAATGATTTGTCCAATGTGATATGCGTTATGAGTGGATACATTTCCTAGTATCTCCCACCACTTCACATTCACAGGGAAACCATTTACTTCACTTTCGACTTTTTCCTCAGTTAATAAGTCTTGCCATTGCAACAATACCTCTAATAGTCGTTCTTTTAATTCAGTAAAATTTTTATCTTCCGGAATTATAAAGCTTTTATAATTATTACCAATAGAAGGCACAGCATCGACATGAGATTTTTGGTACCTGGTTTGCCACGTTTCATTCCAATAAAGTAGATGCTGCACAATTTCAGCGATACTATTACTATCTTTATCAGGCTTCCAAAACGCATCTTCCTCTGACAAATTTTCAACCGAGTCAGAAAATGGAAGGTACCAGCTAGGATCATTAGCGTTTGCTAATAATTGATTGGATAAAACGTCTTTTGCATGAAACATGCTCACCACACTCCTAATAAATTGTTCCTGATTTAATCGCAATGAAAACCAATAGAGTGTAGAACTCCGGCTTCAAATGTCATAAATAGGCCACCTAATTTTATATATTCTCTTTTATAAAGTTAATCCCTTTATTATTCTTGCATGAGTAGAGGACAGCTCGTCTTATCCCGATATCTTTCTTCTGCCCTGATCTAGATATTAGAGGCCTTCTTTACTCCACCAACAAGAACAATAGTTCGAAAAAACACAACTATTGTAACTGTTTAAATTAATTCTGAATTGTTAAACTATTAGTAACTTCCTAGAAAACACACAGAAAACCAATTCTGTCAGGAGGGATACAAATGGAGCAAGGATTACATTTAATTCCGTATCAGGTAAATGCATTGGTCGAAGTGGTGTCTGAGGTGCCAGAAGGTATTGAGATGATTGAGGCCCCGAAAATCTGGGAGAGATCGAAAGGTAAGGGAATCACGGTTGCGATATTAGACACAGGCTGCGATGAAACCCATCCCGATTTGAGTGAGCAGATTATCGGCGGTCGAAATTTCACGGATGATGATAATGGAAATCCTGATGTATACACTGACTATAATGGCCATGGAACACATGTGGCTGGCACAATTGCTGCCATCCATAATGACAAGGGAGTAATAGGTGTTGCACCTGAAGCAAGTTTACTGATTTTAAAAGTACTTGATAAAAATGGATCAGGGCAATACGACTGGATCATAAATGGAATTAACTATGCGGTTGAACAAAAGGTGGATATCATTTCTATGAGCCTCGGTGGTTCTGAGGATGTACCTGAATTGCATCAAGCGATTCAAAACGCAGTGGCTAACCAAATTCTAGTAGTTTGTGCTGCTGGAAATGAGGGAGATGGACAGGATTCTTCCGATGAATGGGCCTATCCCGGCTCCTACAATGAAGTGATCAGTGTCGGTGCCATTAATCTGCAAAGACGTTCTTCTGAATTTTCAAACTCGAATAATGAGGTCGACTTAGTAGCTCCTGGTGAAGAGATTCTTTCAACCTTTTTAAATGGAAAATATGCAAAACTAAGCGGAACTTCGATGGCAACACCGCATGTATCCGGTGCACTTGCGCTTATAAAGGAAATTGCCAACAAAAACTTTGAGCGAAATCTGACAGAACCTGAACTTTATGCACAATTAATAAAGAGAACAATTCCTCTAGGAAACTCGCCAAAACTCGAAGGCAACGGATTGCTGTACTTAACAACAGTGGACTACTTATCGGATTTGTTCAACCAAAAATTGTCTGCTCAACTGTTGAAAATATAATTGGAAAAGCTAGAGGTCTATCAGAAATAAAGAGATTGGGAGGAAAGCAGCCATTCGGCTGCTTTTTGTAATTATTAACCTTTGTCAAAATAGTGCCAAATAATATTTTTAGATTTATTTGAATTCTCCAAATTTTGTTATATAATATTGATATAATTATCGAAAAGGTGGCGAAGAAATGAAAGCGCTTAAATCTATTGTAATCTGGGGACTAATTGCAGCCCTTGGAGCAGCGGGATTTGCAGTAATGGCCTTAAATAGCGGCGAAAGCATTAATGCTATTTGGCTCTTAACAGCTGCTGTTTGTGTTTATGCAATTGCCTACCGTTTTTACAGCAAGTTTATTGCGAATAAGGTGTTTCAGCTTGATGATAAACGTAAAACACCTGCAGAAATACATAACGATGGAAAGGACTATGTTCCGACAAATAAATGGGTACTTTTTGGACATCACTTTGCGGCCATTGCTGGTGCTGGGCCATTAGTCGGTCCCATTCTTGCAGCGCAAATGGGTTATTTACCTGGAACATTGTGGATCGTGGTCGGTGTTGTTTTAGCTGGGGCGGTTCAGGACTTTATTATTCTTTTCGGCTCTATGCGCCGAGACGGTAAGTCACTCGGTGAAATGATTAAGGACGAAATGGGACGTGTCACAGGTCTTATTTCAATGATTGGTATTTTAGGAATCATGGTTATTTTATTAGCTGTTTTAGCATTAGTCGTTGTGAAGGCCCTAGTGGGAAGTCCATGGGGAATGTTTACAATCGCAGCTACCATTCCAATTGCTATCTTTATGGGGATTTATATGCGTTATATTCGTCCAGGCCGTGTTGGAGAAGCTTCCTTAATTGGGATTGTATTATTACTTCTTTCACTATTCTTCGGACAAACCGTTTCGGAAAATCCAACGTTAGCAGCTATGTTTACTTTTAAGGGTGAAACGATTGCCATCATGATGATTATTTATGGTTTTGTTGCATCTGTTTTACCTGTATGGCTTCTTCTTGCACCACGTGATTATTTGAGTACATTTTTAAAGGTAGGGACCATCTTTGGACTTGCATTAGGAATCATTTTTGTTGCACCGAATCTCGAAATGCCGGGTGTTACAAATTTCATTGACGGTTCAGGTCCAGTCTTTGCAGGAAATCTTTTCCCATTCTTATTTATTACAATTGCCTGTGGTTCTGTTTCCGGGTTCCATGCTTTGGTTTCCTCAGGTACAACACCTAAAATGATTGAACGTGAATCACATGCCCGTCCAATCGGTTATGGAGCCATGCTTACAGAATCTTTTGTTGCTGTTATGGCCATGATTGCTGCCTGTGTATTGACACCTGGTATTTACTTTGCCATTAATAGTCCGCCTGCCGTAATTGGTACGGATGTTGTCCAAGCTGCCACTACGATATCGAACTGGGGCTTTACCATCTCTCCTGATGATCTGAAAACACTTGCCAATGATGTTGGAGAACAAACCATTCTTTCAAGAACTGGCGGTGCACCGACACTTGCCATTGGTATGGCCGTCATATTTTCGAATGTAATCGGCGGAAAGGCGCTTATGGCATTTTGGTACCATTTCGCCATCCTATTTGAAGCACTGTTTATTTTAACTACGATTGATGCAGGAACACGTGTTGGACGTTTTATGATTCAAGATCTTATTGGTACAGCTTATAAGCCGTTTTCTAAAACGGATGCGTTAATTCCAAATATTATCGCAACTGCGCTATGTGTACTGTTTTGGGGTTACTTCTTATATCAAGGTGTAATTGATCCGCTTGGAGGAATTAATACTTTATGGCCGCTGTTCGGTATTGCAAACCAAATGCTGGCCGCGATTGCTCTGCTGCTTGGTACGACCATTCTCTATAAAATGGGCAAAAAAGCATATGTTTGGGTAACGCTGCTTCCGACAACATGGCTGCTCATTGTCACTTTAACTGCAGGCTGGCAAAAAATATTCCATGATAATCCAAAAATCGGCTTCCTTGCCCATGCTAACATTTTTAAAGAGGCATATAATAATGGAAAAGTACAAGCACCTGCAACATCACCGGCACAAATGAAACAAGTTCTGATAAATGATTATGTTGATACGACGTTATGTGCTATTTTTATGGCAGTTGTCATTGTTGTATTAATTTCTGCGATCAGGATTTGGATTAAAGTCATAAAAAACCACAAATTACCATTGCATGAGACACCGCCTGTGCCTCGCGACGGAGGAGATTTGAAACATTATGCTTAACAAGTTAAAAGAAATCATCTCGTACAGAAGGCAATTCCTTAGTCTTCTTGTCGGCGTTCCCAGCTACGAAACATACGTCGATCATATGAAAAAGCACCATCCCGGGGATTCAGTGAAATCCAGAAAAGAATTTTTCTGTGAAGCACAGGAAGCCCGCTACAACGCCAAAGGCGGTAAAGTTTCAAGATGCTGTTAATAAGAAAAAAGAACAAAGAAGGTTAGTCAAACACCTTCTTTGTTTTTTAATGTCTTTATATTAAAGAAAAAGAAATCCTTCGAACCAAACGGAACGAAGGATTTCTTTAAAAAAAACAGTAATTCTGAATACTTAATGCCTTTTCTTTTTAATACACATCACGTTGATAATGTCCTTGCTTTTGCATATCTTTGAGATAAGCTTCGGCTGCATCGCGGGTCATTGCACCTTCTTTTTCAATCACGTTTATTAGTGCCTCGTTAACGTCCTTCGCCATACGTTCTTTATCCCCACAAACGTAGAAATAAGCTCCTTTTTCAAGCCACTCAAATATTTCCTTGCTATTTTCAAGCATTTTATGTTGAACATAAACTTTTTGAGCCCCATCGCGAGAAAACGCAGTATCTAATTTTGTCAGGACTCCATCTTGTTGATATTTCTCTAACTCATCTTGATAAAGAAAATCCGAGGCAGCATGCTGGTCTCCAAAAAATAGCCATGAACGGCCTGTTGCTTTATTCACAGCACGCTCCTGTATAAAGGAACGGAATGGAGCAATTCCTGTTCCAGGACCAACCATGATAATATCTTTATCTGGGGACTCCGGCAAATGAAAATGTTTATTTGCTTGCACATAGACAGGTAGTGTATCTCCCTCTTGAACACGTTCAGCACATAAAACAGAACAAACGCCTTTTCTCTCACGGCCGTTCGCGGTGTAGCGTACAGTGCCAATGGTTAGATGAACTTCATCAGGATTAGCAATAAAGCTGCTTGCAATCGAATAGAGACGCGGTGTCATTTTTCTTAGTAATGAGACGATCTCTTGTGCAGAAGCCTTCCAAGGGCCAAAATCACGTAACATATCAAGCAAGTCACGTCCATAGCAATATCCCTTAAGCTGGTCTGCATTTTCAATCAACAAAAGCTTTTGTAACTCTTCGTTTTCTGTAAATGCAGCTGTCTGTTGTAAAATTTTCTTCGATAGAAGTGTAATTTCAAAATAGCTGGTTAGCGCTTTCTTAAGCGGTAGTGTTTCACCTTGTTTACCGACCGTTACAATCTCTTCTTCATCCCAATCCATTTCATTAAGAATGGTAGCCACAAGTTCCGGGTCATTTGAAGGGACAACGCCAAGTGCGTCGCCAGGGTTATAAGAAAAACCTGAACCTTTTAATGATAATTCAATATGCCTCGTTTCCTTACTTGACCCTGCTCCATTCAAATTAATATTTTTAAGAACCTTCGCTTGAAAGGGATTAGTCCTTGAAAATGGCAGTTTGTCACTTTTGGTACTTTTCGGGTTTTCCAAAGTTTGTTGCATAGCTTTTTACCTCCAAAAGTTATATATAGATAAGATAAGATAACATATTAATAGAGTATCAGATGTGTATTTTACCACACAATGACTAAATAATGTTAAACTTCATACATTTTGCTCTATTCAATCAATGTCCTTTCAAGCAAAAAAATCCACCTTTCCTTTTTGGAAAAGCGGATTTTTAATACTTCTTATTATTTTAATACAAACTGCGACAAACACTCCACATGTGCCGTTTAAGATATTTTCTTCAGGGAATTTTTACAATCAAAATTAATTAAATAACTCCTATAAAAAGAAAGCCGCTGGCCATTTTAAAGAATGAACAGCGGCCTTTTTCGTATTTTATTTTGTCAGAACTTCAAAGTTACTGCTTATAAAATCTTCCACTTTGCTTTTTATGGAATCATCAAGATTTAATGCAGGTGAAATAAAAGCTGTATCATATCCTAATACCCTTTGATGTACTGCCTCCTTTATTGCAATAAGCAAAGGCTGGCTGAAATCATAAATAGATGTTAAGGAAACTAATTTCTGATGATGCTCCAATGCCTTTTTATAGTTTTCATTTTTAAATTCATTGTATAAATTAACTGATTGTTCAGGAGCAAAAACGGATGTTCCGTTAATGGCCCCTGCTGCACCTATCTGAAGTCCAGGGAGGATTAAATCATCAAAAGCAGCAAAGACAGCAAAATCACCTCTAACCTTCTTCGTTTCTGTAATAAGCTGGCGGATATGCGCCATGCTTTCGATGGTATCCTTAATACCAACAATGTTACTTCGGCTTTCAGCAAGGCGTGCAATCAGTTGAGGGGAAAGGCTTTGCCCTGTCAGCATTGGAATATTATAGATTAAAACAGAAATATCAATGCTGTCAGCAATTGACGTATAGTATTCAAAAAGCTGGTCTTCGGTAAATTTCCAATAGAATGGGCTTACAACAAGGACACCATCGGCACCGCTTTCTTGAGCATGCCGTGACAATTCAATGGTATCAGCAGGAGAAGGTGTTCCAGTTCCAATCAGGACTGGGACCCTTTTATCTACATGGCGAATCATTTCTTCAGCAAATTTCTTTCTTTTTTCAATCGGCAGCGAAGAAAATTCCCCGGTACTGCCCATAAATAAAATTCCGTTGACTCCCTGGCTGATTAGGTAATCAGCCAGTTTCTTGTTTGCTTCCCAGTTGAATTCGCCGACTTCATGAAACAATGTGACTACTGGAGGGATTATCCCATGAAATTTCACTCTTTCATTAACCACGTATCCTTCTTCCCTTCTTTTAATAAGGCTCTTTCGTAAACTTTGTTGCTTTTGTTTAATAAGGGTCATTTACTAATAATATTCTAGGCAATTTTCGCAAATGTTCTTACGAAAAGATGCCACGAAGCATCTAGTTAAACGGGTTGATGAACTTTTACGAAAAACAACAATCTATGCGAAAATAGCCTTTAATAAACGCTTCGCTTATCGGACAATCCTTGTTTCCAGGCTGCCCAAGCCTTCGATAACAACTTCAATGGTATCGCCATCCTTCAGCCATTCCTTTTTCTCTTCAGGCAAGCCCATAATAACACCTTCAGGAGTCCCTGTTAAAATAACATCCCCTGGATAGAGAGTCATATATTGAGAGACATACGAAATAATTTCTTTGCAATTAAAAATCATATCTGAAGTATTTGAATCCTGGCGAAGTTCTCCATTCACATACGTTTTAATTCCAAGATTGTTTGGATCGTGAATTTCATCTGCTGTGACCAAATAGGGTCCCAGAGGACAAAATCCATCTAGCGTTTTTCCAAGAAGCCATTGAGAGCTCTTAAATTGAAGATCCCTTGCGGAAAGGTCATTCGAGCAGCTATAGCCAAAGACATAATCCAAAACATCTTCCTCTTTAATATTTTGGCCCTCTTTGCCAATAACAATGGCTAGTTCCGCTTCATAATCTGCCTGGTGGATAGTTTCCGTCCACCAGCAGTGAGCAAACCTAAAGCCCGTTTGCCGTCTTTTTCAAAGGATATAAATTTCATTTCTACGCCTCCAAAAGTAAATTAGGTTCTCCCCCCATCGTGGAGGAGAACCAATCATGCTTAAGCTTTTACGAAAACAGTTTTTATGGAAGTAAAGAACTCTATGGCTGCCTGCCCCTGTTCACGTGAGTGTGAGCTTGATTGCTTCATTCCTCCAAATGGAGCCTGAAGCTCGACACCGGCTGTTTCAGCATTTACCCTTACAAGGCCGGCTTCAATATCATTGATGAATGCAAGGATATTTGAAATATCTTTTGTATAAATAGAAGCACTTAAGCCGTATTCTGTATCATTAGCCAATTCAAGCGCTTCTTCAAAAGAATTGAACCGGATCAAGGCTAGTACAGGACCGAAAATTTCTTCCCTGGCAATGCTCATATTATTGTTAACATTATCAAAAACAGTTGGCTCAACATAAAAACCATTTTCTAGGCCATTACCTGTTACTTTGTTTCCTCCATATAAAAGTTCCGCACCTTCTGCCTTTCCTTTTTCAATATATGAAAGAACTGTATTTAACTGGCTTTCACTGGCACAAGGACCCATCCAGGATTCACTTTCGAGTCCATGGCCAACTTTAAGCTCTTTCACTTTGGAAACTAGTTTTTCCCTAAAAGTTTCATAGACTTCATTGTCGACAAATACCCTGCTGGTTGCCGTACATTTCTGCCCAGTAGATCTTAGACCGCCGCTAATGGTTCCTTCGACAGCCAAATCCAAATCTGCATCTTTAGCAACGATTACCGGGTTCTTCCCACCCATTTCAAGCTGATATTTTGCACCTCTTGCAAAAGCAGCAGCACCGACTCTTTTTCCTGTATAGTCTGAACCGGTAAATGTAATCCCGTTTACATCCGGATGTTCAACAAGGCCTTGACCAATGACGGAGCCTGAACCAGTTACAAAATTAACAACACCAGCCGGGAACCCTGCTTCATGGAAGCATTCAATTACTTTAGCAGCTGTAACTGCAGTTTCTGTAGCCGGTTTAATAACAATAGTGTTTCCATATATTAAGGCCGGCGCCATTTTCCAAATTGGAATGGCAACAGGGAAATTCCATGGGGAAATGACCCCAACGACACCAAGCGGCGTCCTTGTTGTAAACATGAGAGCTTCATTATCAGAAGAGGGGATGACATCTCCGATTTTTCTCATTCCTTCGCCAGCATAGTAACGGAGAATACCAATACCTCTCGCTGTTTCCCCTTTTGCTTCGGCCAATGTTTTTCCCATTTCGCGTGTCATTGTTTCTGCAATTTCATCTAAACGGCTTTCAAGGACGTTGGCTGCTTTGTAAAGGAAATCGCCTCTTGCAGCACCAGAAAGCTTGCGCCAGTTGGTTTTGGCACTCTTTGCTGAAGCAACAGCCTGATCAAGGTCTTCTTTTCCAGAAAGCTGTACATAACCCACAATTTCGTTCCTGTCTGCTGGATTGATGCTTTTTACTGTATTACTTTCTATAGAAGAAACCCATTCTCCATTAATATAGTTATTAAATGTTTTGGCTTGTGTTTGTGTAGTCATTTTGTTCTCCTTCCTATTTGAAATAGATTAAAAAGTAGGGCCAATTCGCCAAATTCCAAAATCATGCTGTTTTAAAATTTCAGCTTTGGTCAGCTTTCCTGAGCTCACTTGACCAATCTCTTGAAAGATTCTTTTGCCGACTTCATCGACGGATTCTTCGCCATCAATGATGGTTCCAGCATCCATATCAATGTTTTCACTCATCTTATTAAAAATAGGTGTATTCGTAGAAATCTTAATCACTGGAACAATAGGAGAGCCGGTTGGTGTCCCTCTTCCGCTTGTAAAAAGAACAACCTGCGCTCCGCCAGCTGCCATCCCTGTCAATTGTTCAATATCGTGGCCTGGGGTATCCATCCATACAAGCCCCTTTTGAGTAGGTATCTGGGCATAATCAACGATTTCGGTTAAAGGGCTGGTGCCGGATTTCGCTGAAGCACCAAGAGACTTTTCTTCCAGGGAACTTAATCCGCCCTCTATATTTCCTGGACTTGGGTTTCCTGTTCGAATATCGACACCCATTACAATTGCTCTTTTTTCCATCATGTCAATGATTTCATAAGCTCGTTTTGCTACTCTGTCATTTGTTGCCCGTTTGGCCAGCAGATGCTCAGCGCCGATAAGTTCAGTTGTTTCAGCAAGAATTGCAGTCCCTCCTGCCTCGACAATCATATCGCTTACAACGCCAACCGCAGGGTTTGCTGAAATCCCTGAACAAGCATCAGAACCCCCGCATTCCGTACCTATAATCAGTTCGCTGAAATGGCAGACCTCCCGCATTTGTGCAGAAGCTTCCTGGACCATTTTAGCCGCCGCTTTGGATCCTTCTGCAATTGCCATCAATGTTCCACCGCTATCCTGAATGGAAATAACTTCTACAGGCTTGCCGCTTTTGGCTATTTCTCCTGCAACACTTCTTGCCTGGTGTGTTTCACACCCTAAGCCAAGCACTACTACACCATAGACATTTGGGTTAAGCCCCATACCAACATATGTCCTGAAAGTTTGTTCGTAATCGACTCCCACCTGTGCACAACCATGCTGGTGAATAAAACTGACTGTTCCATGGACAAGCTGGGTAATCTGGTGTGCAGCCTGAGTCGCACAAGTAATCGTTGGCAAAATTAATACATGATTCCTGACCCCTACTTTACCATCAGGCCTTCTGTAACCCATAAAGGTTAGGCTTTGATCAAGTTGCAACCTTATCTCCCCTTCCCCTTATCCCTTCCAGGTTATGAACATGAACATGTTCACCCGCAAAGATTTTTCTAGTGGCGCGTCCGATAACTTCGCCGTATTTTAAAATTTCTTCTCCCTGCTCAATATCAACTACTGCAAACTTGTGGCCAAACTTAATTTCTTCTGAAATCGTTACTTTAAAAGTTTGGCCCTGGCACGTTACTTCCACTTCCGAATCGGGCGGGATGGCCATTAAAGCAATGGCCACCTTATCGATTGGTTTCATCATTACAGTTTTTAAATTGCTTGCCATGATTGCACCACCAAATACAAAATAATTAGAATTGTAAGATTACTTCGCCTCTCTCTTAAAATACCACTTATTCTATTAATTTACAGATTCTTTGCTTCGCTGCTGTTCTTTTACTGGATTGGACAGCACACCAATAGTTGATACTTCAATTTCTATTTGGTCATTGTCTTGAAGAGTGAACTCATTTGGAGGAACAATGCATGTTCCTGTCAAAAGAACTGTTCCATCAAAAATATCATTATCTTTTACAAGGAAAGAAACGAGTTCGTCGAATCTTCTCTTTAACTGTGATGTATTTGCGGTTCCCTCAACAACCAATTTATTATTTCTATAAATACGGCAAGTTATTTGGAAATTATATGGATCCTCCACTGTTTCAGCCAGGCGGATAGCAGGCCCAACCGAACAGGAATGTTTCCAGATTTTCGCCTGAGGCAAATAAAGAGGATTTTCCCCTTCAATATCGCGACTGCTCATATCATTGCCAGCAGTATAACCGACAATTTTGCCTGACTTTGAAATGACCAAAGCTACCTCAGGTTCTGGAATTTGCCAATTGGAATCACTTCTTAAGTACACAGGCGTGTTTGGCCCGACTGTCCTTGCAGCCGTAGATTTAAAAAAGATTTCTGGCCTTTCTGCTTCATAGACTTTGTCATAACAAGTCTCGACTTCGACTTTTCCGCCAGTAGCTTCATAGTTTCTTGCATCCCTGCTTTTCTCATATGTTACGCCGGAGGCCCAAACTTCAGGAGCTGCAATCGGTACGATAAGTTCCAGATTTTCAACCCTTTCTTTAAGCGGGGTAACGCCAGAAATGGAAGCTTCAACAAGTTTTAAAGTTGTAATTCCTGATTTTTCAGCTGAATTAACCAGCTCCATAAAATCATTAAAAGGAATTGGGTAAACTTCTTCCTGATCAGTTAAGGCCGCAAGTACGAGTTGTGAATTATTGTCTAGGAAACGAATGATTCTCATTTTAAAACCCTCCTGTTTTATATTGTAAAACCGCGTTTTGTTATCATGGCATATTCTGCCCGTTTGAGCAGAATTATTTGGCTACCTTTCCATTTTATGAAGTTCATAGCCCAATTCCATGGAGATTTTGTCTGCAGCCTCTTTCAGTATTGCAACGGTTTGTTCGAGTTTTTCCCGGCTAACTGATGCGGAATGCTGGGACATGCTCATTGCTGCCGCGACAGTACCGGTGTGGTCCCATATAGGTACAGCAATACAAGTAATTCCAGGTTCATTTTCTTCACTATCGATGGCAAAGCCATTTTTCTTAACTTTTTCAAGCTCGGCTACAAAAGAACCTTCATCCATAATTGTATTGGGCGTTTGCTGGATATACTCATAGCCTCTAAGTATTTCCTTCAATTCCTGATCATTTTTATTTGCTACAAGTGCCTTACCAACCGCACTGCAATGGACCGGAATCCTTCTTCCAATTCTTGAATATAAAACTGTCGCTGATGAACCCTCGACTTTATCAATATAAATACCTTCTTTGCCATCCAGGATGACCAAATGAACGGTATTCTGGGTTTTGACAGATAGCTCTACTAAATATTTTTTGGCAATGGATCTTAAATCAAGCCTGCGGATAACAAGATTCCCACGTTCGAAAAGCTTCATCCCAAGTCTGTATTTTCCATTGTCAATGTTTTGTTCGATATAGCCCTTAACCTGCAATGTTTTTAAGAGTGAATGGACAGTGCTTTTATGAAGCTGCATTCTCTCACTGATATCGGTGATTTTCAGTTCAGTTTCATATTCATCGAACTGGTCTAATATACTAAGAGCCCGCTCAACAGATTGAATAATTGGCATTTTCTTCATCCTTTGTAAACAATGTGTGTGAATCTATATTACCATATTAGCATGAAAGTCAAATGCCTCTGAATCTGCAAAACACTGTGAAGCACTGTTTTTAGAGCTACTTATCTTCTATTTGCTGCCACCTTCTTCTCCTGTGGGATCCGAAGGAAAAAAATTTGACTTCCTGATGGCTTCTAAACGAGTAGAAAGATTTTATCTCCGCACTTCTACACCCTGCTTTGGAACTCCCAGGCCAACGGCTCCATTTTTAGAGGTTTTCAAATGCGGTGCATATCGTTTGATCATTCCTACCCCTATCTTCGCTCTTCTTAACCGTTCTCTTGAAAGAGCAACTGCAGTCTTTTCAAGATGTGTGCCTGAAGGGTAAATATTCGGTGCATTCCTCAACCCGAATTTAATATAAACAGGAGCTGCAACACGGATGATTTCAGGAATTTCATAATGCCTGATAAAACCGCCGACATCATCCGGAACTTCTACATAAATATCAATAGGGATATCAACTGCCTGCCTGATTGCGGCGAGGCGGGCAAGAGTTAAATCAGTAGGAACATTGAAAGTAGAAGCTCCAATATCTTCCATCAACTTAATGGACACAGGATTCGCCTGCCCCATTTGTACGGAAATTTTAACTACAAGGTCCTCTGGAAGCTCTCCTTTTTTCTTAAACTCATTTACCAGCCAAAGCAGACCTTCATCAGCAACCAGTATGCTTCTGATTCCAAAATTACAGGCTCTCTTAATATCTTCAATAGAATATACGAGCTGGTCCATGCTTTCGACCCTAAGCCCAGTCACTTTACCTGCACTTGTCCAGGACATTGGTGTAACATCCCAATTCCCTCTTGGACCGACAAATAAACTAACTTCAAGGTTGTTATCCTGTCCTAGTTCAGCCATTTCTTTCAGCTCGTCATCTGTTAAAAGCATGATTCCGCTTCCCTGTGAAATTCTGTGAATTTCTACATCATAATCCTGGGATGCTTGAATGACTTCCCTGAAGGCAGCAGGCCCCTCGACACTTGGGATTTCAATTCTGTATTGGGCCCCATCTGGAAAAGTTTTTTGTGAATCTGGCAGGCTGTTAAGATCGCCGCTTGGGAATCCAAGGCTTTCAATGAACTTTCGTGTTTTTTCCAAAGTTACTCTCTCCCATCCATATACTTTTCTTATGCCAATTCTTCCTTTACAGTGAATAGGACGTCAGTTTTAAAATCAAAAACAGCATCTTCCGCTACAGCATATGGTACTACACCGTTTGCTGCATCCGTATGCCCTGCCATCCGATTGCTTGCTGCTACAAGTCTCTGGCGCTCGCGAATTTTAAGAAGCCTCTGTTCGCCAAGCTCCTGTCTTGCATTCTTTGTATCTTCAAAATTGAAAGATAATCTTCCATTCTGGAATTCTGTTTCATCCAAAAACTCTATTTTCTTGCTTCGGAGTTCAAGATAAAGAACATCGCCAGTTTGCAAGTAAAGGATGCCTCCGCCATTCTTGGCTTCTGGCGTCATATGCCCGATAGCCGCGCCATATGTAACACCAGAATATCTTCCATCACTTATTAGGGTTGCAATTCTTTTAAGTTTTCTGTTGGCGTTAATATGCTGCATAGGTGTAAACATTTCAGGCATGCCAAACGCTTCCGGCCCTTGCCCGGACACAATAATCGATATTTTTAAAGCGCCCTCCTCAACCATCTTTTCAAATAGCTGATCGTATTCCAGCACCTTATATTGATCGTACTTTTCAAGGGCATTTTGCTTTAGCATTGCAAGCATAGAATCATAGTTAAATTCTTTGTTTTTCTTTATCTTATCCAATAGATTTTCATCCAGCAGGCTTGCATTGGCACTTTCTTCATTATCATAGAAAAGGACGAATGATGCTTTTTTGTCGAAAGTATCGAGCTGATCTGTTGTCATCCCGCTAATTTTTACAACAGCACTTTCAAAGAAATTGCCTTTAATGACATCAACTCCGCTAAACAGCCTTCTTGGCTTTGATAAAATGATTGGATTCTCTTTTACTCCTAAAGCGGACGATTTATGCTTTAGCCTTTCTGCCCAGGTTGAGCCTGTAACAGTTGGCGCATCCAAATTCATAGAAACGCCGTTTTCGATAAGTTCATAGAACAAAGTCTCCATCCCTCTGATTTGGCCGCTGCAGCATTGCATCGCAAGGGCAAAAATGTCCCGCCCTTCGGTAAGGCTGTAATTGAACAAATCTGGAATAGGAACTTCGTG
>Ga0209795_10000949_pt1 | contig 19398 bp, 18 predicted proteins | sample AgamicOrMarz_FD_187166 | JGI IMG/M metagenome (GOLD analysis project Ga0209795, IMG submission 187166) | Agave microbial communities from Guanajuato, Mexico - Or.Ma.rz (SPAdes) (version 2) | ecosystem: Host-associated > Plants > Phyllosphere > Phylloplane/Leaf | place: Guanajuato, Mexico...
AACTCTTTGATCTGTAATTTTGAATTTTTCTCACCTAAAGATTGCAACTTTAATAAAGGGGAAACTAATTCTTTAGGAAATTTCTCGATAGATTTACTCATAAACGACCTACTCCTTCATAAGCAAAGCCCTTGGCTTTTACATATGCTGGGTCATAAATATTACGCCCATCCAAAATTAAAGGATGTTGCATTAATTGTTGTAACCGCTTAAAGTCTGGACTCCAGTACTGTTTCCATGCGGTAACCAAACATAATGCATGTGCGTCTTGAACAGCCTCATATTGATCAGTACAGAGCACTAAATCTTCACGATCACCATAGGTAGCAGCAATTTCATCTAATGCCTGTGGATCATGCAAACGTACCGTTACACCTTGTGCCCACAATGCAGCCAATAAAATATGAATTGGCGAATTATGTATACTTGAAGTGTTTTCTTTGAAAGATGCGCCCCAAATGGCTACGGTTTTCCCGTTCAAATTACAATGATAATAATTCCATAATTTACGGAATAAAATTTCTTTTTGTTGTTCATTAATTGCCCAAACTTGCTCTAAAAGGCGACTTTTCGCTCCAGTTTCAGAAACAGTACTCGAAAGTGTTAAAATATCATGAGAAAAGTTTTCACCACCGAACCCTACACCTGCCGACAAATAAGCCGCACCAATACGTGTATCGGCCGCAATACCATGCTTCACATTAGCGATATCAATACCGAGTTTCTCTGCTACCATAGCTAAGTCATTCATATAACTAATGCGGGTCGCCAACATGCCAGATATACTAAGTTTGGTAAATTCAGCGTCCAAGATCGGCATAAATAAGTATTGATAACTAAAACGGAAAAATGGGCGTAACAGCTCTTGCATTGTATCCCGTGCATGATTGGACTCAACACCAACAATGACATGCTTCACATTCAATACGCTATTAATGGCATTTCCCTCTTGAATTACATCAGGGAAATAGACCCACTCGTCTTTTGGCAAATATTGTTTTAACTGATCAGTTCCATGTAACCCAAATGTAGAACCATTTACCATTAAACGAGGATGAACAATAGGACGTTGACTTAACTTCTCAACCGTATTTAAAGCAAGTTGAATTTGTGTGGGACTAAAACAAAATAAATAAACCTCGGCCTCAAGAGGAATGGCAGAAAAAGGACTTTCTTGTAGAAAACCCGATTTTCTTTGTTTATTCAAATAATTATTAACCTCTTGATCTTGATAGGAAAGTACAGAAATATTTTCTTCGCAGGTGACACTTGTGCACCAATAAATCTGATTGCCATATTCAGCTAGTAATGCTGCCATTACACCAGCATGTAAGGTGGTTCCAAACACTGCGATTTTCATTGCACACCTGATTTTTTAATATTCTATAGACTTCTCTTCCCATCATGGGAAGAGAATATACTGACTCTTTATTATATTCAGTAGTTTTTACAAATACTTAAGCAGAACTACACAATACTATAACTTAAGATTTTGAATTAACTGTTTAAATTCTGACCCTAATTTAGGATGTTCAAGCCCATAATGTAAGACAGCCTTTAAATAACCAAGCTTACTACCACAGTCAAAAGTTTGGCCTTGCATACGATAGGCTTCAACGAGATCTGTCTCTTGCAACATCGCAATCGCATCTGTTAATTGAATTTCATTACCTGCACCTTTTGGTGTATTTTCTAAAAGCTGCATAATCTTAGCCGGTAGAATATAGCGCCCCACCACAGATAAATTAGAAGGTGCAGAGCCTACAGCAGGTTTTTCAACAATTCCCTGCATGGCAATACTTTCACCCTCATTTGGGCTGTGTGCAACGTCTACAATCCCATACTGATCTACAAGATGGTCTGGCACTGCTTCTACCATAATCTGTGCAGCTAAGCTTGCATCAAAACGTGCAATCATACGGGTTAAATCATTTCGACCCGAGTCGTCTTTTACCAACACATCCGGTAATAACACAGCAAAATCATCTTGACCAATAATACTCTTTGCACATAAAACCGCATGCCCTAAACCTAAAGGCTGAGGTTGTCTTACACTAACAACACTCACATGGGGTGGAACAATTTGAGTTATTTCTGCAAGCAAATCAAATTTCTTTTTTTGCTCTAATATAGTTTCTAATTCAAAGTTTCGATCAAAATAATTTTCAATTGATGCTTTTGAGGAGTGAGTCACCAAAATAATTTGCTCAATTCCTGCTTCAACTGCTTCACGTACCACATATTCAATAGCCGGACGGTCAACAACTGTTACCATTTCTTTTGGAATTGACTTACTTGCCGGTAAAAAACGCGTGCCTAACCCAGCTACTGGTAAAACTGCCTTTTTAATCACACCTTCACCCTCTAATTAACCATAATATCTTTACTGCGTTTATAGCCATCAACATAGTGTTCAAGTTGACATAGCGCCCAATCGATGTCCTGCTGAACAGCAGTCATATTATTAACACGATCAAAGACTTCTTGAATTTCTTTAAGAGGATAAAATTTTTCAAATGATCGAAGAATTCTACTGTGCTCGGTATATTCTGTATTTTCTTGATCAATTAATAATTCTTCGTAAAGTTTCTCACCCGGACGCAATCCACTATAGTGAATTTCTATATCGCCTTGTATTGAACCCTGTTCACGCACAGTTAAACCACTTAAAGAAATCATTTGACGAGCCAAGTCTTGAATACGAACAGGTTCACCCATATCAAGTAAAAAAACATCTCCACCTTTACCTAGGGCCCCAGCTTGAATAACTAACTGAGATGCTTCAGGAATAGTCATGAAGTAACGTGTTACATCAGGGTGAGTCACCGTAATAGGTCCACCTTTCGCGATCTGATTTTTAAATAACGGCACTACAGAACCTGAAGAACCTAATACGTTGCCAAAACGTACAATACTAATTTGAGTTTGCTTCTGAGCTTCAGCCATTGCCTGACAATAAAGTTCGGCCATCCGTTTTGAGGCACCCATAACATTGGTGGGACGTACAGCTTTATCAGTCGAGATGAGAACGAATGTCTCCACACCCTTTTTCACAGCTGCATTTAAACTATTCGCTGTTCCAATCGCATTGTTCTTTAATCCTGCAATTGGATTACACTCTACTAAAGGCACATGTTTATAAGCTGCGGCATGATAAACAGTCTGTACACTATATTGCTCAATAATACGTTCTAATTTTTGTTGATCCTGAACTGTACCTAAAATTGGAACTATTTCACATTGGGCGCTTAGACGTAATTCTCTATCTATGCTGTAAAGAGCAAATTCGGTAATTTCATAAATAATCAACATTTTAGGTTGATTTTTAATAATTTGTCGACATAATTCCGAGCCAATAGAACCGCCCGCACCCGTTACCATTACGATTTTATTATGAATATTTTTTGCAAGTAAATGATCTACAGGGGGTACGGGATCACGGCCCAGTAAATCAACAATGTCTACTTCACGAATATCAGCAACTTTTAGTTCACCATCAACCAGCTGAGTAAGGCCAGGAAGTTCAGTAATTTTAAGATGTGCAGGTTCTAACTGTTGGATAATTTCACTTTTACGTACACGACCTACTGAAGGTAATGCTAATAAAATTTCATCAGTTTTATATTTTTCAAACCGTTGTAACGCTTTGTCTAAAGATAGTACTTTTAAACCGCCAACCATATGGTCTTGTAAAGATGGATTATCATCAATGAAGAAAACAGGTAAATGGTTGCCAGAACGATAAAGCACAGCTGCAATTTGCTGACCAGCATCACCAGCACCATAAATTGCGATACGCTTCCTCTCTTCTCCTGTAAGTAACGCCGCCTTTACAATAAAACGGATAAATGCACGGCTACACCAGACCCACCCAAACATTAAGAAGCCAAACATCAATGGGATTGAAGTTGGAACAAATGCTGCTGAGAATACATTTAGGCTATATAAAACGACAACCATCAAAGCAACAGCAATCGCTAATTTTGCAATAAAGGCCTCGTTAAAAGTACGCACAATAAAGCGATATACACCTGTTGCCATTAAGCTCAAAATGGCAACGATAGTAACGATTGCTACTCCATAATTAATGCCAGGAATAACCTCAGCACCTAAATCAAATAATCGAAGAGCATAACAAAACCATAAAATAACGGGAAAAGCAAAAAGGTCGATAAGAACCAAAAAACATTGTTTGGCGAGTCTTGGGACAGACGCGAATTGATAAATAATCTTTTTCACAATACTCTTCTATTCGTTTTAGTAACCGTGCGGTATTTATACTCATTTCTTATTTAACTAGAAATAAATTTTACGCAGCGGTTACATAACTTTAAATCAGAACGTAATTCAAAAGTAAACTATATTAAAAACTTCACATTTTTTATGATTGTAAAGCTTTATTAACAGCTTTAATTGCAATAATGGTCTTTTCTATACTATCTTGACTCAAGGTTGGGTGTACCAAAAACATCAAGCTTGTTTCCCCTAATTGCTGCGCATTCTCTAGACGCACTTCTGGACGCCAAGGTGTATTATCAAATGCATGCTCTAAATAAACTTCAGAACAAGAGCCGCTAAAACAAGGAACTTCCTGACTATTAATTTCTTGCATGATACGATCACGTGACCAACCTTCTGGTAACGTTTCTAAATTCACTTGTACATAACATTTATAATATGCATGAACATAATCATCTGAAGGGATATGAACATTAAAGTAAGGAGAGTTTTCAAACGCTTTTAAAATCTTTTCTGCATTTTCAGTACGCTTTTGTGCCCACTCAGTCATACGTGTTAACTGAATTCGCCCAATAACGGCTTGCATTTCCATCATGCGCCAGTTAGTACCAAATGAGTCATGTAACCAACGAAAACCTGGAGGATGTTGTTTATTATAAATACTATCGTAGCTTTTACCGTGATCTTTATAGGACCACATTTTTTTCCAAAGTGTTTCATCATTCGTGGTGACCATACCGCCTTCACCACCCGTTGTCATAATTTTGTCTTGGCAAAATGACCACGCAGCAATATGCCCAATAGAACCTGCGGCTTTACCTTTATATTTCGCTCCATGAGCTTGAGCACAGTCTTCAATTACGTATAGCCCCCGCTCAGTAGCCAGTTGCATAATCGGATCCATATCGCACATCCAACCAGCCAAATGCACACAAATAATTGCTTTAGTATTTGGTGTAAGTACAGCTTCAATGGTACGACGTGAAATATTTTGAGAATCTAATTCTACATCTGCAAAAACAGGATTAGCACCTGCCGTTACAATAGAGCTTGCTGAAGCAAGAAAAGTACGGGACGTCACAATAACATCATCACCTGTACCAATATCTAAAGCTTTTAATGCAACATCCAATGCGACAGTTCCATTTGCCAAAGCTACCGCATATTTTGTACCAGAAAACTCGGCAAATTCTTTTTCAAAAATTCTACATTCTTGGCCAGTCCAATAATTTACTTTATTTGATAGTAATACATTCTTAACTGCGTCAGCTTCTTCTGTTGTAAAACTTGGCCATGGTTCAAATGCAGTATTTAACATTTTGATTTCCTAATAAAAAATTTTTACTTTCTTTCTAAAATTCTTGCAGGGTTACCTACAACGGTTACACCTGCTGGTACACTTTTAGTCACTACAGCACCCATACCCACAATAGCACCTTTACCAATTACTAAAGGCTTATCAGGTGTACCTTGCTTTATCAATGCTCCAGCGCCAATGTAAACATGATCTTCAATACGAATATTACCATTACACTTAACACCCGGTGCAAAAGTTACATAGTCGCCAATCACACAATCATGCTCAACATAACTGTATAAATTAGCATGAAAACATTTACCAATTTTTATATTTGATGTAATTGAAACAAAAGGACTCAAAGCAGCACCTTCACTCAATTCAACGTTATCCATAACTACTGTATTATCAGCTTGTACAGACCAAAGTTTAATACCATCGGCCTCTAATTGATTTGCAATTTTTTCACGTATTTGACTATTCGCAATAGCGATTAATACATACTTATTAACACACTCTATTGATTTAAACGTATGATAGTTTAAGGCTTTATGGGCGTTTACTATCTTTTCATCTTGCAAACTATCATCAATAAAATAAATTTCAGCTGTAATACCCTGTCGTTGAAGCTGTTGCCTTGCAACAGGCATTAAACTACGGCCACAGCCTGAAGCACCATAAATAGCGTAGATCTGGTTACTCATTTATCTACTTCCGACTTTGAGCCTTTAAACTTCGTCATCGTAGCTTCACCCGCTTCATTAATATCATCTTTAGCGAGTACTTTCTTAACGGTTTGTAGCATTATTTTAAAGTCCAACCAAAGTGATCTGTTTTCAACATACCATGTATCAAGTTTAAACTTTTCTTCCCAGCCAATTGCATTACGTCCATTAACCTGAGCATGACCAGTCATTCCTGGACGTACATCATGACGCTTCGCTTGTTCTTTATTATAAAGTGGCAAATATTCCATAAGGAGTGGTCGCGGGCCTACGATACTCATGTCACCTTTGATTACATTCCAAAGCTCAGGCATTTCATCAAGACTGGTAGAACGTAACATTTGACCAAAAGGGGTTAAACGCTCACTATCTGGTAAAACATTGCCCTGGGCGTCTGTCTCATCTTTCATGGTGCGAAATTTAATCATTTCAAAAGGTTTACCCTTTAAACCAGGACGAACTTGACGAAACAGGACTGGCGAGCCTAAATTCTTTTTCACTTTATAAGCAACGTACACATATAAAGGAGACAGGAGAATAAGCGCAATTGAAGCGACGACAATATCAAGTAAGCGTTTTAACATTTATAGACCTAAAATATTGAGTAAGCGTTGATTGACTTTATCTGCATCAAAATTTTCTTGGGCAATTTGATAACTTTCAATACCCATTTTTTCGATTTGGTCAGGCTGCTCTATAAAATAAATCATTTTTTCAGCTAATGCCTTTGGATTCCATTTTTCCACAAGAAATCCATTTTTTCCATCAACCAGTGTTTCTCTACAACCTGCGACATCTGTCGTAATAATAGGTCGCCCAATTGCCATGGCTTCTTGGGTACTACGTGGTACACCTTCACGATAAGAAGGCAAGACAAAAACATGGCTATTAGCAATCCAGTCTTTCACATTGTTAACATGACCAGGATAGTGAATAATATTAAACGAAATAAGTTCTTCTAATTCAGATTGTTTCAATGCACCTAAATTATAAGGATCAATTGCACCTAAAACAGTAAATTGTGTTTCTGGATATTTGCTTTTTACTAATTTCGCTGCGGCAAGAAAATCGTGAATCCCTTTTTCTTTAAGCAACCGACCAATAAATAAAAAATGAATAGGTTGCTGTATATTAGGTATAGGCTGATAGGGGTAGTCCTTTAGATTTAAGCCAATACCGCCTAAAATTTCAACGTCTTTTACCTGTATCGCATATTTTTCAATTAAATCTACAGGATCATCGGGGTTTAAAAAAATAAGTTTATCTAATTGAGGCAAAGCCATTTTATACAGTAAAACTTGAACTTTTTTGATGAATTGTGTTTTTTTACTTAAACCTTCAGGTTGTTCGGTAAATGTATACCCCAAACCTTCTAACATCCCAATAACTTTTGGAACTTTTGCTAACTTTGCAGCAATGGTTCCAAAAATAACAGGTTTACTAAAATATGAAAAAACTAAATCAGGTTTAATTTCTTGAATTTTCTTTGAAAGTTTATACGTGGCGACAATATCTAAAAATGGGTTAAGACCACCACGATTTAATTCATAGGTAATTGGAATAGCACCTAAAGATTCTATTTTCTTTAAGTCAGCATCTGTATATTCCGAAGTAAATGCATAGACCGTATATTTCTTTTCTTGTAGGGTGCGAATTAAGTCAGCACGAAAACCATAAAAGCTTGAAGCCACAGTACCAATAATTAGAATTTTTGCCATACAATTTAATCTTCACCAATAACTTGATTGAGCAATTTTTGAAAAACCTCCAACTCTTCTCTTGAGTTAAAAGAAGTATTTCTACGCATAGCTAATTTTTGCAAATTACCAGTATAATAAAATAATTTACTGATTATTATCTTAAAATTCAATTTTAAAACCTCAATATCAATATTACTTACTGAGTGATATTTTGAATAAATTTTTAATGTATCTTTATATGAATTTATAATTTTATCTATTGATAAATTACCTTCTTCCCTGTAATACAATAATAAATCTGGTAATACTGCCATTTTAAAATCTTTACTCTTTATTGCACGAGTCCATAACTCAAAATCTTCTGCTCTAGGATATGCTAAAGAATATTGATTTCTTTCATACCACGACTTTCGAGCCATTACAGATGGATGTACTATCGGATAACTGAGGCTCGGTCTAGAAAAATCATCATATAATTGACTAACACATCTAAATCCTTTTACTTTATTATGATTATCTATAGAAATTAGTCCACTAGAAACCAAATCATATTTTTTATTTTTTTCTAAAAACTTTAATTGTTTTTCCAATCGTTGAGGATGCATAATATCATCAGCATCCATTCGTGCAATATATTCATATTTAGCGTCTTGAATAATTTGATTTAATCGAAAAGGGAGCTTTCTGTTCTGACCATCTGATATTATACGAATTCGACTATCCTGTTCAGCAAATAATTGTGCAACAGAAAATGAGTTATCTGTAGAACCATCATCAATTAATATCAATTCCCAGTAAGGATGAGATTGAGCAATTACAGATTTTATTGTATCTGCCAAATATTTTTGAGCATTATAAATTGGTATACCAATAGATATATATATATTTTCATTCATTTAAAAAATCTCAAAAATAGGATTAATACTATAGGGTATAATTTCACCAAATTTTGATGTTACTAGATAGAAGTATATAATTGCCAGAAATATAAATATAACCAACTTATATTTATCGAGCAACATAGGAAGTAACAATGTTAAAATTGGTAAAAAATAATTTAAAAGTCTTTGAGGTCCAGATGGATCTGTACCCAAAAAAGCAACTGGAATCACTAATAACAAACCACATAAAAATATCTGTTCATAAACTCTAAAATTATAATTAATACTTCTTTCTTTCTTTCCAAAAATATATACAAACATTCCTAAAACTATATAAAAAGATAATGTTAAATATCCTCCCGAGGCTTCATCAATCTGACCATAACTTTCATAACGCTTATTTGAATTAGCTAAATAATTAATAACTAGCCCACTAACAATAGATGAAACACCTATAATTGAAATCATTTTGTATTCTAGCTTTATTCTAGAATGAATTAAAAAATAAAAAAATAACATAACCCATGCAGAAACATGGAATAAAGAGGCAATAAAAATAAAGATAAAGTATTTTAATATTTTTTTATCTAGTAGAAAAGGTAATGCTAGAAAACAAATAGCTATAGCAATCCCCTGCCGAAGACCATTAAAGAAAAAATTATAAAGACCAAATGTAATAAATATAAAAATAGATAAAATATAGTTAGTAGAATATTTTTTTATTATATAAAAATAACTTGGGACCACAATTAAAGAACAAAAAAAGAACAACCAAAAATAATTATGAGTAAAATTTAATATTAAATATTCGACAAACTGATAACCCACTTCTACTTCGGGATTAAACTCATAATATTGAGGTACTAAACCATCTCTAAAAAATTTAGTATATGTAATAGTATCTGTACCAACAGTAAAGTCACGAATACTAAAAAATAGAATTAAAATAAGTATAGGCATGAAAAAAGCTTTTCTTGATAAAGATTTCTTCTCTACCCATATCCAAAGCATAACGATTATTAATACTAAAAAGTATATTAACATATTCTTCAAATAACTCTTTCTAGTGACTCATTAGAATTATTGGCAATTTCACAAAGAAGCTTTAAAAGCAGTTGCTCTTTTGAAATATATGGTAGCGCCTCCTTTATAATATCATCTTTACTATATTTTCGAATTTCCTTTGCATAATTGACTATTTTATCAATATCAACAGAATCAAATTTATAAAATTTAAATCCTTTAGGGAATATATCTTCATAGCCAGAGTAAGTAGGAAGTCCCATGGATAAGTATTCACGGACTTTTAATGTACATGCTTGCTGCATATTTTTTCTATAAAGTGCAAAAGAACCTAACCCAAGCCAACACTGTTCTGCAATAATCAATATTTGCTCATGTGTTAATGCCCCATGATATTTAAATCTTTCATCTATTAACATATTCCTGTAATCTATATCACTAACTTTTCCAACTATATGAATTATAATATTCTGGTTCGACTCTTTAACTGCTTTAATTAGTAAATCTAAACCATGCCAATCATAAAAATAACTGGCTACAAATAAACATTCTGGAACGTCATTAACACGCCTATCTTTAAAATCAAATTTTCTAAACTTAATACCGTTTGGATAAATAAAATTTTTTTTATTTAAATTTTTTATTCTTAATTTTTCATATTCAACAATTTCACCTGTAACGCCAATAATTCCTGATGACGCATTGATGGCGCGATTTCCAAAAAATCTATCCAATATACTTAAAATTTTACCTTTAAAACCTAATGAACACAATTCATCTAACTCTTTTGTATGATGCACTAGATATACGGGTTTTTTTGCATTTTTAATAAATAAATATTGTAAGAAATCATATGTGGTATATCTAAGTATATAATAATCTATATCATTTTCTTTACTTCTGAGCCAATCATAATAAGACTTTCTATATTCAAACCAAGATCCTATTTTAGATTTATTTGTACTAATATTACAAAATTCAAATAGTTCTTCAAACTTATCTGGCACCTCTTGGTTTGGGCTAAATATTTTTACATCTAAGTCTATTTTTAGCTCTTGCGCAGAAGTAAGCTCATCATACATCTGATTGACTATACCTGGGGTAAAGCTTTTCATTAATGCAGTATGTAAAATTTTCACATTAAAATCCTATTCTCATTTGCATCATTAATCTTTTGATTGTCTTCATAAAAATAAAAAAACCTATAAATAAAAGAGCTAACCACAGACAAATAAAAGCTATTAAATTTTGTGATAGAAAGAACATACCCGTTAGTGCGGAAAAAGTAAGTACAGTCACACAAATATAACTTTTGAGTACCGGAATTTTACGCCAAGCTAATTTAGAGAATTCTGTTCTTAAAATAAAAAATGACCAAAAGGCAATAGCAGTTGCAGCAGTTGCACCCATAGCACCAAACCGAGATACTAATATATAGTTACCAATTAAGTTAATGAGCATAGCCCCTATAGATGCCAACATTGATAACTTCGTCTTTCTGGCAAGCGTAATACCAACAGCAGTTGTTTCTGACAAAGTATAAAATAAAGGACCAATTAAACAACAAGTGATTAAAAACTGTATAACTTCATATTGTTTAGGTAATAAATATGGAATTACCCAAGAAAATAAACCAGATAAAACAATCACAAAATATACAATAGCCAATACAACTTCTGAAATGCTATCAATTTTAGATATGTCTACTGAATTTTCACTTTCCCATTTATAAACCATAGGTGCCCAAATGGTATTAAATATCCCTGATAATATAGCTGCCACTGCAGCAATGCTCATTGCAACTGAATAAATACCCAATTCGGTATAACTAGATAGTGTACGAAGAAAAAGTTTATCCATCACATTAAGTCCCCAAGAAGCTAATCCACCTATTACGAGCGGTAAGCCAAAAGAAAATAATTTATGTAATTTTTCTTTCTCAATTTTATAACGAAATGAAACTATCCAATCCTCACGTGTATTCCATAAAAAAATGAAAAATACAAAAAATATAGATAAGACATTAACAGTAATTAAATTATAAGTATCCTTCGAAAAATCGAACCAAACACTTGTAAGTATAATTAAAAGAAATAAGAGCTTTGGTAATAATTGACTCATAGAGAAAGCTAAAGCTCTCTCTTGCATTCGAATAACCAATGATAAAAATCTTGAGATTAAAGCGGCCACAAAACAAAGAATAGTAATAATGCTTAAATACGTACTTGGTATTTTATATAACCATTTTGAAATAATAGTTGAATCATATAAATAAATTATTATAAATAAGATTAAACTAAGAATTACTCCTGGTAACAAAGTTGTCTTTAGCAATAATGATTTATTGGTTGTGGAATGATACTCTCTAATATAAGCTTGATCTAAACCTAGACAAAAGATTAAAACTGAAAAACTGGTAAAAACCTGAAGCATAGAAATACGCCCCACATCCTCAACAGAATAGAACCAAGTAATAATAGGTAAAGTTATAAAACCTAATATGCTGGCCCCAATTGGCCCAACAGCATAACTTGCGATTTTTTTACTATTCATCATCTTTTCTATAATTAATCGCTAAATAAAATTTTGTTCCAAATCGAAATATTATTCTCCCAACTTGACTCTCTTTGAATATACTCTTTAACTGCTTCAGTATTTTCTGAAGAACTATTAACATTTTTTTCTATTAACACTGTGAGTTCTTTCCCTACCTCATTTTTATCATTCATTAGAATAATTTTAGGTTCCAATTTCATTAGCATTTCATAAGGTAACCATGCACCAGTAAGAACCCACCCTCCTGCATATAAAGTTTCTTGCATAGAGCCACTAAACTGATCTGTAGGTTGAATATTAATTAATATATCTGTAATTAACCTTAATTTAGCAACTTCATGAAAATTATAGAATTTTTCTAAAATAGTATATTTAATATTTTTGTTTTTTGTTAGGGCTTGCTCTATTAGCAATTTACTTTCTGAACTTCCATAGCCCAACAAAAATATTAAATGAATTTTATCCAAAAAATTTTCATTGAAATTAGAAACTTGATCAATAACCAACAGTTGCTCATGAGCAAGGTTGGCATTATAACCAACCATTATTTTAATTTTATTATTAGGCAAACTAAAATCATTGCATAATTCAATATAATTGTATTTTCTTAATTTTTCAATTTCATCCAATACAGGCAATCCAAATCTTGCAACTTTAAGTTGTGTATGAATATTCTTTTTGGTTTGTGCAAAAACTTCTTTAGTTTTAGGGTTAGTAAAAACTATAGAATTAGAATTTTTATAAATAATATCTTGTAAAAATTTTTTCAATCCTGAATTTACACGATAAAAATCACTCCCCCATACCACTGAAACAATTTTTTTAGTCTTATTTTTTAATTTAAAAATATGAGGTGCTAGAAAAAAATAAATAAAATGGATAACGACAACATCGTAATCATTATCCATTTGCTCAATTATAGAATTCCGAAAATTAAAAAAATTTTTGAATGCAGAAAAACTAAATCCTAACTGAAAAGAAAAATTTTTTTGTATCCGTACAGCCTGACTTTTCTCTCCTTTTCCTAAGGAAATTAAATCTATGATTACTCCTTGTTTATCATATTGATGAATGAAGTCTTTTACAAAAACAGAATCTCCATCACCAATTACCAATATTTTTTTCATCATTAATTATCCAAAACATTAACAATTTTTTCTTGCGCTTCAATCGTTAAATAAGGATGCATAGGCAAACTCATTACTCTTTCAGCAATCGCATCCCCCACAGAAAGCTGCACCTCATTATCCGCTACAGCAGGTTGCTTATTAAGTGGAATTGGGTAATGCACGGCTGTAGGGATACCTTCAGTTTTTAGTTTTTCTTGAACTTCCGCACGATTATCGACCTGAATCGTATATTGTGCCCAAGCACTCGTATTATGCGATTCAACAAATGGGGTAGTATGAATACCAGCTTCATTAAATAGTTGGTTATAAATCTCTGCCACTCTTTGACGTGCTTGCATTTCATCATCCAAAATTTCTAATTTTGGTAATAAAATTGCTGCCTGAATTGTATCTAAACGACTATTCACGCCTACACGAATATGGTGATAACGCTTATCTTGACCATGACGTGCAATTTGACGAATCACTTTCGCCAACTCATCATCATTGGTAAAAATAGCACCACCATCTCCATAGCATCCTAATGGTTTACTTGGAAAGAAACTAGTACAAGCAACTGTACTTAAGTTACAGCTTTTACGACCTTTATAAGTCGCACCAAAGCTTTGCGCAGCATCCTCAATCACAGGAATACCATACTTTGCAGCAATCGCATTGATTTCATCAAAGTCTGCACATTGACCATATAAACTTACAGGGATAATAGCCTTAGTTCGAGGTGTAATCGCTGCTTCTAATTTTTCAATGTCTAGATTATAAGTATTCGGATTAACATCGACATAGACAGGTTTTGCGCCTAACAATGCAACCGTTTCAGCGGTTGCAATATAAGTAAAGCCCGGAGTAATCACCTCATCACCCGGCCCGATTCCAAAGGCCATTTGTGCAATCTGTAAAGCATCTGTTCCATTAGCGCAAGTAATACAATATTTAGAACCCACGTAGGCAGCAAGTTTTTCTTCTAGTTCCATTACTTCCGGCCCTAAAATGTATTGACCATGCGTCAAAACATTTTGAATAGCCGTATCAATTTTATCTTTAATTCGATTTTGCTGAGCTTTTAAATCAATAAAGTCAATCATATTAACCCTGCTTTTTAAGTGTCGTTCCATCGAGTTGATAAACTGCTCCAGTATGAGAACAGATAGCCTGAGCTTGTCCCTGCAAAGGCAAGTCAAGCTGCTCACCAAACTCACTCATCCAGCCAATTTGTTTAGCGGGTACACCCACCATCAGTGCATACGCAGGAACATCTTTATTGACTACAGCACCAGCACCAACAAATGCATAAGCCCCAATAGTAACCCCACAGACAATCGTACAGTTCGCCCCTAGTGTGGCACCCTTTTTTACCAGAGTGTCTCGATATTGATCTTTACGCTCAATTAAAGACCGAGGGTTATAGACGTTAGTAAACACCATGCTTGGGCCACAAAATACGCCTTCTTCCAAAAATACATTATCGTAAACCGACACATTGTTTTGGATTTTACAATGGTCACCGATTACAACTCGGTTACCAACAAAGACATTTTGACCTAAAGACACGCCTTTACCAATTTTGGCTCCGCCGCAGACATGCACAAAATGCCAAATACGCGAATCTTCACCAATTTGTGCGCCATTATCGACTATGGCAGTTTCATGTTGATAAAAGCTCATGCTTTTTTCACCTTTGCCAATAATGGATGTGGGTTTTCTGGGTTTTCAACAATAGGCGAAACACGAATTACTTCAACTGTTTCAATTGCTGCACGGTTCTCTTCGACACCGTAACCTTTACCTTCTAATACACGTTGATAGCTTTGTGTATGCAAATCGGTAAAGCCACCTGAAAACTCTAACTCTTCATTTTCAATGGTAATACTACGATAGGTCAGCTTCTCACCTTGTACCGCATTTTCTGGGAGGTTATTTGCATCAATTGACAAGAACCAACGAACACGGGCACGTTCATATTCTAAATACCCCGATGCAGTTTTTTCATCACGGAAATGCACTTCATTTTTAACTATTTTGCCAAAAATAAAATGCAACATGTCGTAGAAATGCACACCAATATTAGTCGCCACGCCACCAGACTTCTGGTCCAATCCTTTCCATGACTTTAAATACCATTTACCGCGAGATGTTAGATAAGTAAGATCAACATCGAATACTTTGTCAGCTGGTGCAGCTTGAACTTTATCACGCAATGCAATGATTGAAGGATGTAAACGTAATTGTAAAATTGAGTTTACTTTTGCACCGTATTGCTTTTCATATTCAGATAACATATTTAAGTCTTCTGAATTTAGTACCAATGGTTTTTCACAAATGACTTCGATGCCGTTTTTCAAAGCATATTTCATATGTGGGGCATGTAAATAATTAGGTGAGCAAATCGCTACATAATCCAGCTTTTCACCTTTTAATTTTTGGTCTTCTACATACGCTTCGAATTCTTCAAATTCGGTAAAAAACTCAGCTTCCGGGAAATGACTATCCATAATCCCAACCGAGTCATTTACATCCATTGCTACAGCCAAGGTATTACCAGTTTCTTTAATTGCTTTTAAGTGACGCGGTGCGATATAACCAGCAGCACCAATTAATGCAAATTTTTTCATGATCAAAACTTCAATTTAATAATAAGATAAATTAGAGACGGAATACAGTGAAGCCTGCATCTGACATTTCTATACGATCAAACAGGCTCTTCACATCAGCCAATACAGGTTTTTCACTCTTCACGTAACTGCGCAGCTCATTTGCAGAAAGTGAGCGGAATTCGTTATGGCCTACCGCAACAATGACGCTATCTACAGGGTTTTGAGCATTAACTGTTCCAAGCTCAACACCATACTCATGTCTAACTTCATCTGCATCTGCCCATGGGTCTGCCACTACGACTTGTGCTCCCCAGAATTCTAACTCTTTAATAAGATCGGCCACTTTACTATTACGAATATCAGGGCAGTTTTCTTTAAAAGTTACTCCGAGTACACCAACTTTTGCACGAGGTACATCAATACCATTTTGAAGCATCAGCTTAATCGTATTACGTGCAACGTAACGTGCCATATTGTCATTAATACGACGACCAGCAAGGATCACTTGTGGATGATAACCAACTTCTTCGGCTTTATGAGTCAAGTAGTAAGGGTCTACGCCAATGCAATGTCCCCCGACCAATCCAGGACGGAATGGTAAAAAGTTCCATTTACTACCCGCTGCTTCCAGTACATCTAAAGTATCAATACCGATACGATCAAAAATCACAGATAGCTCATTCACTAAAGCAATATTTAAATCACGCTGCGTGTTTTCAATCACTTTTGCTGCTTCTGCAACTTTAATGCTAGTTGCCTTGTGAGTACCCGCAGTAATAATACTGGCATAGACAGCATCTACAATGTTGGCTACTTCTGGTGTACTACCACTGGTAATTTTTTTAATTTTAGTTAGCGTATTAACTTTATCACCAGGATTAATGCGTTCAGGACTATAACCCGCAAAAAAATCTTGGTTAAATTTAAGACCAGATATCTTTTCTAATATTGGAATACATACTTCTTCTGTTGCCCCTGGGTACACTGTAGATTCATAAACTACAATATCGCCTTTCTTTAAAGCTTGTCCTACAGTCTCGCTTGCTTTTTTCAAGGGAGTTAAATCAGGTCGATTCACCTGATCTACAGGTGTAGGCACAGTTACAATAAAAAAATTACTTGTTTTTAAATCATCTAAATTTGAACTAAAACTTAATTGCACTGCTTTTTGAAGTTCTTCTGATGTAACTTCTAGTGTATGGTCTTGGCCACTCTTTAATTCATTAATACGATTTTGATTAATATCAAATCCAATTACTGGCCCTTTTTTCCCAAACTCAACTGCCAATGGCAAGCCTACATATCCTAAACCTATAATCGCTATTCTTAAATCGGCAAGTTGCATAAAAATTAGCCTTTTTCCTTACAAGATTGTATCTATTAAATATATGTTGCATGTTAACTGGATATCGTCGAGCGTAACTATATCAGTTTTTTTCTTTTCTCCGTATTGCAATTGTATAAAAGTGTTTACAATGGAGTACTTTTGATCTCTCCCAAATAAACAATTTAATGAAGGAAGTTAATGTATCACTTAGTTTTTAGTAAAAATAAAATGTATAGTTAAACTAAACATACAAAGCTATACGTTTTTTCTGTGTTTTTTCATTTCTTTTAGGCTAGAATCCACTCATCCTGCGTTTAATAGATACTTGTTATTATGCAGTGGACAATATCAATTAAAGATAAATACACAAAGGGTTGCGTGTGAAGTATTGCCAGTTTTTTTCTATTCTTGCCTTAAGTTTGAGTGCTGCCAGCTGTGCGGTTACTTCCGGTTTACAAACTTATGATATTCCAAGTGAAGGTGTTTATAAAACGGACCTTGGAACTACGGTTAATGTAGTTAAAATTTCACAAGACACTCTACCTGCAATACAGCCTGCACAGGTTGACTATCAACGTGACTATGCAAGCTTATTTGGAACTCAGCAATCTATTTATCGCCTGAGCCCAGGAGACGTTCTCTCTATTCAATTATGGGCCTACCCTGAAATTACCCCTCCTATTAATGGGATTAGTAACGAGCAATCAATTCAAGCAAATGGCTATCCAATTGACCAAACTGGTTATATTCAATTTCCTCTAGTTGGTCGATATAAAGCTTCTGGAAAAACACTTGCTCAAGTCAACCGTGAACTTCGTAATCAACTTGCTCGCTTTTTAAAGAATCCCGACGTTGTAGTTCGAGTAGTCTCTTATGAAGGTCAACGCTTCTCAGTACAAGGTAGTGTGACCAAAGGAGGACAGTTTTATTTAAGTGATCAACCCGTGAGTATTTATACTGCCTTAGGGTTAGCAGGTGGTGTAACTACGACTGGTGATAACACTTATATTCAACTCATTCGAAATGGCCAAACCTATAACTTAAATACGATCGATCTAGAAAAAGCAGGATATTCCTTACATAAACTACTAGTACAACCTAACGATACTATTTATGTCAGCACTCGTGAGAACCAGAAGATTTATGTGATGGGGGAAGCTGGGAAAAGTCAAGCATTACCAATGCGTGACCAAGGTATGACTTTAAGTGATGCCTTAGGTGAGAGTTTAGGTATTAACCCAGCTTCTGGTAGTGCAAGTAAAATTTATGTAGTACGAACTAACCCTAATGATCATACAACCGAAATTTATCATTTGAATTTAATGAGTATTGGTGACTTTGGTTTAGCCAATCAGTTTAGACTACGTAGTAATGATATTGTCTATGTTGATGCGACAGGATTGACACGCTGGCAGCGTGTGGTTAATCAGATTATTCCATTCTCAAATGCTTTATACAACATAGATCGTTTGGGGCAATGATATTATGCAAATTAAAAATATTTTGGTGGTTTGTATTGGTAATATCTGTCGTAGTCCTATGGCAGAGTATTTTTTGAAAGCCCAATATCCCCAATTAAATATTGAGTCTGCTGGGATTTCGGGGCTTATAGGCCATCAAGCAGACAATAAAGCGCAACTTTGTATGCAACGTTTAGGTATTGATATGCAACCGCATATAGCACGTAAGCTTAGCGCTGAACATATTAAAAAAGCCGACCTTATTTTGGTCATGAGTCACAACCAGCAAAAACATATTGAACAAACCTGGCCTTTTGCAAAAGGTAAAACCTATCGCTTAGGACATTGGCAAAACAGAAATGTGCCTGACCCCTATCAACACGATCAAGCTATTTTTGATGAAACCTGCCAACTCATTCAACAATGTATTGCTGACTGGAAACCTTATATTTAACGCCAAGATTTTAAG